>Ga0105050_10001358_pt1 | contig 36897 bp, 34 predicted proteins | sample FRY01_FD_78088 | JGI IMG/M metagenome (GOLD analysis project Ga0105050, IMG submission 78088) | Freshwater microbial communities from Lake Fryxell liftoff mats and glacier meltwater in Antarctica - FRY-01 | ecosystem: Environmental > Aquatic > Freshwater > Ice > Glacier meltwater ...
GGGCTGATTGCGCTCGCGCTTGGCAAAATGCGGCCGGAGCTAAAAATCGTTCTGATAGAACAGGGCGACAGCTTTGGCGGCAACCATATCTGGAGCTATTTTGCGAGCGACATATTGCCGGAACATCGCTGGCTGACGGCGCCTTTGGTGACCTATGGCTGGTCGGGCTATGAAGTCAAATTTCCTGCGCACAGCCGCGCGCTCGACAACATCTATTACACCATCGAATCCGAACGGCTTGACTGGGTGTTGCGGAAAAATCTTCCAGCGTCGTCCCTTATGCTTGGCCGCGAAGTGAAGGCCGTTTCGCCTCGGCTAGTCGTTCTAGATGGCGCACAGCGCATTAATGCAGGCGGCGTGATTGATGTCCGCGGCGCAGGCGATCTGAACCATCTCGATTGCGGCTGGCAGAAATTTACCGGCCAATTGATGCAACTGTCAGAACCGCACAACATCACCAAGCCGATCGTCATGGACGCGACCGTGGACCAGCACGACGGCTATCGCTTCGTCTATGTCCTACCCTTCGGGATGGATAAGGTGTTTGTGGAAGACACTTATTACAGCGACAAGCCTGATTTGGACCCGCGTATCCTGCGGCAACGTCTTGCAGCCTATGCCGACGAAAAAGGCTGGAAGGTCGAGCGCGTATTGCGGGAGGAAAAGGGCGTCCTGCCCGTCGTTATGGGCGGCGATCTGGAGAGCTATTGGGCCAGTGGCAGCGGCCGCACGGCAAAGGCTGGGGCGCGCGGCGCGTTTTTTCAGGCAGTGACCAGCTATTCACTGCCCGATGCCGTCCGCAACGCCATCTTCATTGCCGAACAGCCTGACCTTGATGGCGACAAGCTGAACCTCGTTCTGCGCCAGCGTGCGCAGGAACATTGGGACAATGGCAAATTCTTCCGCATGCTCAATCGTATGTTGTTCCGCGGCGCAGACACATCGGACCGCTACAAAATATTGGAGCGTTTCTATAGGTTGAAGCCCGAATTGATTGAACGCTTTTATTCCGGAAATACAACGATAAGTGACATGGCACGCATCCTGACTGGTAAGCCGCCCATTGCCATAGGCAAAGCCATCAGAGCGATCCGGAGCAAGAAGAAGTGAGCAAAACGGCAGCGATTATTGGTGCTGGATTTGGTGGACTTGCGCTCGCAATACGGCTTCAATCTGCGGGCATATCGACGACCATTATAGAAGCGCGCGACAAGCCAGGTGGCCGCGGCTATTATTGGGAAAAGGACGGTTTTACGTTTGACGGTGGCCCAACAGTCATCACCGACCCGCCTTGCCTCGAAGAGCTGTGGGAACTGTCTGGCCACAAAATGGCTGACGACATTGAACTGTTGCCCGTATTCCCGTTTTACCGGTTGAATTGGCCCGATGGCACGAATTTCGATTATTCGAATGACGCGCCGGGCCTGCGAGTGGAAATCGAAAAGCTGAACCCCGATGATGTCGAAGGCTATCGCAAGTTCCTCGAATATTCGAAGGGCGTGCATAAAGAGGGTTATAAAAAGCTCGGCTCGGTTGCGTTCCTCGATTTCGCCTCGATGATCAAGGCCGCCCCCGCGCTCATGAAATATCAGGCGTGGCGCTCGGTCTATGCGATCGTTTCATCTTATGTAAAAGATGAAAAGTTGCGGGAGGCTTTGTCCTTCCACACATTGCTCGTCGGCGGAAACCCCATGAGCACCAGCGCAATTTATGCGCTCATACACACCATTGAAAAAGAGGGCGGTGTCTGGTTTGCCAAAGGCGGAACCAATCGGCTCGTTGCTGCGATGGTGACGCATTTTGAGCGGCTCGGCGGGACGATCCGCTTGGGTGATCCCGTTGACGAAATCGAGACACGCGGCGACAAAGTTATTGGCGTTCGCACAAAATCGGGCTGGCGCATGGACTGCGACATGGCGGCATCGAACGGCGACTTGATGCACACCTACCAGGACCTGCTGAGCAGCAACAAACGCGGCGAACGCGCAACCAAATCGCTTAGGCGCAAAAGCTGGTCGCCATCGCTGTTCGTCCTGCACCTTGGCATCAAGGGCACATGGCCGGGTATTCCGCACCACATGATCCTGTTTGGCCCGCGTTACAAAGGCCTATTGGACGACATTTTTAAAAATGGCGTTTTGCCAAAGGATTTTTCGCTCTATTTGCACCATCCAACTGTCACTGACCCAGACCTTGCGCCGGAAGGTTGCTCGACATTTTATGTCCTCGCGCCAGTCGCGCATTTGGGCAAGGCGCCGCTCAATTGGGATGGCGACGTTGGCGAGGCTTTGAAGGAACGGATATTGGATGAGTTGGAGCGCCGCCTCATCCCCGACATCCGCAGCCGGATCATGACTCAATTCCATTACACGCCAGCCGATTTTGGCCGCGACCTGTCGGCCCATTTGGGCAGCGCGTTCAGCCTTGAACCTGTGCTCTGGCAGTCTGCCTATATGCGGGCGCATAATCGGGATGATGCTATACCCAACCTGTATTTCGTGGGTGCAGGCACGCACCCGGGCGCTGGCATTCCCGGCGTGGTCGGCAGCGCGAAGGCAACGGCCGCATTGATGTTGGAGGGAATGGCTTGAAACGTATCGCCGTATATTGCGGGTCAGCAACGCCTGAGAACCCAATCTACATCATGGCAGCAGCAGAGGTTGGCAGGGCACTCGCCAAATGCGGCATCGGTGTGGTCTATGGCGGCGGCCGGTTGGGCCTGATGGGTGCAGTGGCAGATGCAGCACTCGCGGCTGGCGGCGAGGTTATTGGTATCATTCCGGAGGCTTTGGTTGGCGCTGAAGTGGCGCACAAGGGCTGCACCGAATTGCACGTGGTGTCGGGCATGCACGAGCGCAAGGCACGGTTCACCGACCTGTCAGACGGCTTTATCACCATTCCCGGCGGCGTTGGGACGATGGACGAATTGTGGGAAGCGATGAGCTGGTCACAGCTTGGCTATCACCAAAAGCCAGTCGGCCTTTTGAACATCGCCGGTTTCTATGACCAGCTCATCGCATTCAACCAGAATATGATCGATGTTGGCTTCATTCGGCCACAACATGCGGGCATCCTGATTGTCGACGATATGCTGGATGGACTGCTCGACAAAATGGCAGCCTATGTCCCACACAAGACCATCTTCCAGATGAAAGCGGATGATTTGTGACCGTCATGTTTACCAGCGCTTACACAGGTTTTGGCCGTGGCTGATTTTGATCGCCCTGCCCTAGTTGGTTTTGCGCAGGAAAGCATAGCACGGGGTTCTAAATCCTTTCGTTTTGCCAGCCGCTTGTTTGACCACACGACGCGCGAACGCGTTTGGCTGCTCTATGCATGGTGCCGCAAATGCGACGATATGGCCGATGGTCAGGACCATGGCGGCGAAATGGAGGCAGTGACTGACCCACAAGAAAGGCTTGCCGCCATTCGCACCCTTACCGCGACAGCGTTAGCCGGCAGCCCAACTGGAGAACCGGCTTTTGACTGCCTAGGCGTCGTCGCGCGCGAGTGCGGAATTACATCACGCATGGCTGAAGATGTCATTGAAGGCTTCGCGCTTGATGCCGCGGACTGGCACCCGCGCCGTGAGAGCGATCTATACCAATATTGTTACCATGTCGCTGGTGCGGTTGGCGTGATGATGGCGGTGGTGATGGGCGTTCCGGCGGACAACGATGCCACGCTCGACCGGGCATGTGACCTTGGCCTTGCGTTTCAGCTTGCGAACATCGCTCGCGACATTGCCGAGGATGATGCCGCAGGGCGTTGCTATTTGCCCGATGATTGGCTCGCGATGCTCGACATCGGCCCAGGCGAGCATATGAAGCCCCATAACCGCAAGAAACTGGCGCTGATGGGCCGATGGCTTGCGGATGAAGCCGAGCAATATGAAGCATCCGCGCGCGTCGGTGCAGCGGCATTGCCCTTACGTGCACGCTGGGCGGTATTATCGGCCGCTGGCATTTATGGCGAGATCGCGCGCAAGGTCCGCGCCGCCGATACGCACGCATGGGACCAGCGGATTTTCACCAGCCGACCGGAAAAGTTTCATTGGGTGCGCAAGGCGTTTGTGGACGCTGTTGCCAACAATCCGCGTGACATGGATCGAGAGTCGTTGTGGACACGCGCGCGATAATGCAGCCGCGTCCCCCAGCGCAGGCCGGGGTCACGATCGCGTCAGACCTTTTGTAGAGTAGCAGCCCTATCTGCCAGACGCTCTACGGCCGCATCGAATATCCCCGGCGCACAGCAGATCAGACCGAAATCCAACGGCTTACGCTTATTATACGTGATGGGCCGCCCAAGCGCATCGGTCACGACTGCGCCAGCTTCCTGCGCCACAAGATGCGCAGCGGCGATGTCCCATTCATGGCCCCAGCGCAGCGTCGCGACCAGGTCGGCCCTGTCGCAAGCGACCATGGTCATCCGCATCGCGATGCTGTTGGGTTTGGTCACTGTCACCAGGTCTGCATCCAGCCTTGGCAATTCATCGGCAGGGACACGAGATCCGGTGAAGTCCAGCCGCGTGCTGCCAACCAGAGGCGCATTGTTGCAAGTCACGCCTTCGCCATGCGCCGCAACCCAGATTTTGCCTTCAGCGGGCGCGGCCATCACCGCAAATACCGGAATGCCATCGGCTACCAACGCGACGGACACACACCAGCCGCTGCGCCCGCGCACATAATCGCGCGTCCCGTCGATCGGATCGACAAGCCATAGCAACCGCGCGTCAAGCCGCTTTGGGTCATCCAGCGTTTCTTCCGATAACCACGCCGCCTCTGGCAAAATCGCCTGCAATCGCGAGGTCAGCAAGGCATCGACGGCCATATCAATGTCGCTGACGAAATTATCGTGGCTTTTTTCCCAAACCTTAGCGTCAGGCAATGCGCCATCACGCCAGCTGGCAAATGCCAGCGCCGCAGCTTCTTGCGTGGCCGCGATTACGGCGTCTCTATCAAGCTGGCGCTCAAGCACCTGCGATCATCATGCCGTCGATCCGCAAGGTCGGCACGTTGATGCTGCGGATGAATTCAAGATCGTTGGCGGCGGTCATCGCCGCAAACATGTCCTTCAAATTGCCGGCGATGGTAAATTCGCTCACGGGTCCGGCAATTTCCCCATCGATAATGAGGAAACCAGCGGCACCACGGCTATAGTCGCCGGTGACAGGGTTAACGCCTTGCCCTGCAAGTTCATGGACATAGACGCCGTGTTTGATGTCCGCGATCATGTCAGCCACGGTGATGCTGCCACCTTCGAGATGCACGTTGGAAGGGCTGACACCGGGCGCGCCGCTGACGCCGCGGCTGGCATGGCCCGTCGGTTCTAGTCCTAATTGCCGCGCTGATGCGCTCTCCATCAACCAGCCAGTCAAAACGCCCTTTTCGATGATCGAGCGGCGCGCGGTAGGCAGCCCCTCTCCGTCAAAGGCGCGCGAAGCAAGGCCGCGCTGCAAATGCGGATTGTCGATTATCGACATGCTACTGTCGAACAATTGCGCACCCAAAGATTCCAGTAAGAAGCTTGTTTTGCGGGCGATTGCCGAGCCGCCGATGCCGCCGAGCAGATGCCCGACAAAAGAACTGCCGACGCGCGGATCAAAGACTACAGGCATCTGTCCGCTTTTAATATTGCCGGGGTTCAGCCGCTTGACCGCACGTTCACCGGCACGTGTGCCGACACTGGCTGGGCTGGCAAGATCAGCAAGATGCCGCGCCGAACGCCAATCATAGTCGCGTTCTTTGGCATCGCCATCGCCCGATAGCACGCTTGCCGAAATGCCATAACCAGACCCCGATTTCACGCCCGTAAAGCCATGGCTGGTGGCAAGCGCAAAGATTGAGCGCGCGGCACTTGCGCCTGCGCCTTCGCTGTTGGTTACACCGGAAACGGCACGCGCGGCATCTTCGCATTCAAGCGCCGCTGCACGTAAATGCGCTGGATCGGGGTCTTGCCCATCGTCGCTATCGATATCGGGGATTGCACCAGTGAGCAGGCGGTCCTGCGGCGCGAGGCCGGCATATTGATCCTCGGGCGCTTCCTTTGCCATATCGATGGCGCGCGCGACTAGGCTGGCAAGAATTTCGGGGTTCATGTTCGAAGATGAAATGGTCGCCGAGCGTTGGCCAACAAAAACCCGCAGGCCGATATCCTCGCCTTCGGAACGCGCTACGTCCTCCAGCTGTCCCAGCCGCACCTGAACTTCCGTAGATGCATCGCACACATATACGGCATCGGCGGCATCAGCACCGGCTTTGATGGCTTGGGAAACGAGATTGTGCGCGCGATCAAGCGCTTCTTGAGGTTTAAGCATGATTCCCGCTTAGGCGCGGGCAGTTACAGCGTCAATCAAGCGGCTTTCAAAATACCGTAAATAGCACGGCCAGAAACCCAGGAATAGCAATCGCAGCTGCCCATAATTTCACTCGGTCAGCCAAATATGCGGGTTGCAGGTCATCGCCGCGATGCGAACCCGAATCCAGAACCTGCCAACGGCGCTCAAGACGAATACAGGCGGGAATAACTGCGCCCACCAGCAGCACCAGCACGAAATATGGGAAGATAGACGTTCCGCTGGACTCGATAGTTGGCGTCACCAGAAAAATCAGCATCAACGTGTAGACAACCAGCGCAAAGGCGACATGGTCCGACATACGTTTCGAATAGCTTTTATACGCACGCAAATGCGCTTGTTGGGCTTTTGCCATTTCAGCTCTCCTCTTTCCCGGTCAAAAGACTGTCATTTATCCGGAAAGGATTCAAGCAGTTTAATCACATGTTAGGGAAGGCCCAGAATTTTGTGGTTCTGTAGAGACAAACGCCATTTCGGGCGCTCCATTACAAAGCGCGTTGACGCGTCCACATTGCGGCTATTTGACGTCATATCGCCGCTGTCCATCGGCTGGATGAGGAAATGCGCAAAGTCCCAGCCCTCCATCACATCAACGGCGCTGGTTGGTTGCGGCCAGACAAGTTTCAACTCATCGCCCCTGTGCTGCACCACTGATGATCCCGCCTTTGGACTGATGCAGACCCAATCAATGCCGGGATGGGCGGCGATGGTCCCGTTGCTTTCCATTGCGACGGTAAAATGATGCGCATGCAATGCGTCGATGATAGCGTCATCGACTTGCAGCATTGGCTCGCCGCCGGTTATGACAACATAGCGATTATCCATGCCGCCATCCCAAATTTTGGCGACCTTGGCGGCCAAAGCGTCCGCGTCATAACGCCCGCCATTTTCACCATTCATGCCGACAAAATCGGTATCGCAAAACTGGCAAATGGCGGAGCTGCGATCTTCCTCCCGACCCGTCCACAAATTGCATCCGGCAAAGCGCAGGAACACGGCGCGGCGCCCCGCATGAACCCCTTCCCCCTGAAGGGTGAGGAAAATTTCTTTTACCGCGTAGCTCATGCGTAAATGGTGGGATCAAGTAATCCCGCATCGGCAAAGCCCTTAGACCGCAATCTACAACTGTCGCAACGGCCACAGGCTTTATTATCGGGCGTCGGATCATAGCAGGACCAGCTCATGCCCGCATCAAGGCCAAGCCGCGCCGCTTCAGTCGCGATGTCCGCCTTGCTCATATGCAACAACGGCGTGTGGACGCTGAAATGATCGCCTTCCACGCCTGCCTTGGTCGCCAGATTGGCCATGCTTTCAAAGGCGCGAATGAAATCGGGGCGGCAGTCGGGATAGCCCGAATAATCGAGCGCATTGACGCCAATCCACAAATCACGCGCGCCGCGTGCTTCGGCAAGGCCTAAGCATAAGGAGAGAAATATCGTGTTGCGCGCAGGCACGTAGGTCACCGGGATGGCGTTTTCCGCAACACCTTCTTTGGGGACATCAATATCCGCAGTAAGTGCAGAACCGCCAAAGCGCGTTAGGTCAAGCGGAAGGACAATATGTTCAATCGCCCCCAGATGTGCCGCGATGGTCGCTGCGCTGTCGAGTTCGATGCGGTGGCGCTGATTATAATCGATGGTCAGCGCAATCAGGTCATACCCCGCCTCGCGCGCCAAGCCGGCAACGACCATCGAATCGAGTCCACCCGACAACAGGACAATGGCAGATTTGGCATTATGCGGCATATTGGGCGTGTTTCTCATTGGGTAGGGTAGCGCGGGTGCGTTTATGCCCAGAACGGCAATTGGGCAACCCATAGCATCCGTCTGGCATTCATGGCTGCTTCACCTGCATTGTGCAAAGTGAAGTCTTTGGAACCAAGGGGCAGAATGGCGTTTGCAGGTGCCAGCAGCAGCAAAGACAGGCTGACATCATTAGTTGCAGTCATCGTGCTGCATGCTGTTGCCGGCTTCTGTCTGCTGAATGCTTTTGGTGTAAGCGCTGATGACATCATGCGATCCGAGGTTAGCAACCTGAACGTAGTCTTTTTAGCACTTCCCCCGCCCATCGCCGCCGACAGGCCAGATGTCGCAGCACCAGAACCCAAGGGTGTGGCATCCGCAGCCAATCTGAAGAAAACCAGTGCACCGCGCGAAGCCCCCAAGCGCATCGTCAAAGTTCCACCTATGGTCGTCCAGCCAGCAGCACCAAAGGCCCGCAAGGGTCGGGAGAATGACGCTGGCGCTGCCAACACGCCCGGCGCGGGCTCTGGTGCAGGCGGCTTTGGGTCTGGTTTTGGCAGTGGCAATAGTGGTGCCGGCACAGGTGGCGGCGGTGTTGCCGCAAGGGCACAGCAGATCAGTGGTCGGATCACCAACGCGGACTATCCACCCTCCGCTAGAGCCGCGCGACAAGGTGGCACCGTGACCACATATTTCAATGTCGATACCGACGGCAGAGTCAGCAAATGCCGTGTGATCGAATCAAGCGGCAACGCGGACATTGATGCCATTACATGCCGTCTGATCGAACAAAGATTTCGATTTGAACCCGCGCGCAACAAAGCAGGACAGCCAATAGCCGATGTAACAGGGTGGCAGCAGGCATGGTGGCTGGAACGCGGCAAACGCAAAATCATTCGCCCCGAGGACGACCTACCAAAGCGACTTCCGATCTACGTGCCGCCGCCAGAATCTAAATGAAAAGGGAAAGTGGTGCACCCGGAGCGATTCGAACGCCCGGCCCTCAGATTCGTAGTCTGATGCTCTATCCAGCTGAGCTACGGGTGCACTGGAGCGCCGCTATTACGGATGGCCGCGTCCGGTTGCAATAGCTAATTTGCCTATTAAATCTGCCGACAGGTCGATTTTCTGCGCACGGCATCAATAGCCGGAAATTCATCAGGGCTCGCCAGCAATATACGGATAAGCGCAAGACCACGGTCATATTTGACCACAACCGGTTCATATCCCTGCGGCGCTTGCTGACCCTTTTTCATCAACGCAAGCCGCGCGGGTTTGCCTTTGGTGTCGCGGTCGCTGCGTACGGCGGCCACATCAGTGCGCGCATCGAAAATGCTCACCGACCAATAACGGCCGGGCACCGGCGCAACATCGACCAACACCGGACCGTTTGAGACATCGAATACGCATGTGGAATACGACAAGTCGGGACTTGGCCGTACAATGGGTTGATTATCCGCCGTCGACATGGGCGAGAACGCAAAGCGGTTGGGCTGCGTCCGATCGCCTATTTTCTGCAAAGCGGCGTACATTAACGCATAAGGCGTCGCCAACAACGTCGCCTGATACGCCATAGCGGTGATCATGATGCCTGCAAGCATCGGAATAAGCCACTTTCGCATCATACGCACCCCTGAAGTTTGATAGTGGGAAGCTGTGCCCGGTCAGGCTGCGTCTGAACAAAATCGGAGGGGCGGTAGAGGCGCAAGGTCAACTGAAATGCTTTTACAGATCCCGTCGGCAACCAAGCACCCGGCGTGGGGCGAGGCGACACATTGAAGGACCAGCCGCCCGACGCGTCGATGGACACAGCGCTTGCGGGAATCGACCAGCGATTGACGGCGTTCTTCACCAGCCAGCCTTCGCCTTCATATAAGGTGATGCTCCACCAGCGACCGTCCAGCTTTCCACCGTTGACAAGATAGCTACAACGCCCGTCCAATGCACGGCCGTCACTGTCGCGATCCGCCGTAAAATACATGGCTTCGTTTGCCGGTAATGCCAGCAAGCCCGAGAACGACACTTTGGCCCGCGTCAGCGCACTTGCGTCGGCAGTGCCAAAGCTTTTGCCCGTTTGCCATGGACCCACCGCAATCAGGCCGTCGTTCAGGCCGCCGCGGACCATTTGGACCGCAAAGGCTGTGCCACACAGCAGGCCTAGCGCGATACAGATGCCGTACCGATGCCAAGTTTTCATGATGCTCTCCCTCTACTGAGGATTAGGGCAATTGTTTACTTGCTGGCAAGTGCCGCCTGCGCTGCTGCCAACCGGGCGATGGGCACGCGGTATGGCGAGGCGCTGACATAGTCGAGCCCGATCTTTTCGCAGAACGCGATTGACGCAGGGTCGCCGCCATGTTCGCCGCAAATGCCAAGCTTGATTTCGGGACGCGTTGCTCGGCCTTTGTTGGCAGCGATTTCAATAAGCTGGCCGACGCCTTCGACATCCAGACTGACAAACGGGTCGCGGGCATAGATGCCTTTATCGACATAATGCGTCAGGAACCGGGCTGCGTCATCGCGGGAAACGCCCAGCGTAGTCTGCGTAAGATCGTTCGTGCCAAAACTGAAGAAACTGCCGACTTCGGCAATCTCATCGGCCATCAGGGCCGCGCGGGGCAGCTCAATCATCGTGCCCACCAGATATTCGATGCGCTTTCCCTGCTCCGCAAACACTGCTTCGGCTGCCTTGTCGACAACTTCCTTCATCAGCTCAAGCTCGCGGCGCGTGCCGACGAGCGGAATCATGATTTCAGGAACAGGTGCAACAGCAAGCGAACAGGCCGCTTCAAAAATTGCACGCGCCTGCATTTCGTAGATTTCAGGATAGGTCACACCTAAGCGGCAACCACGATGACCGAGCATCGGGTTGAATTCATGCAGCTCCGCCGCGCGTTGTTTCAACGCTTCGATGCCGACGCCAGCGGCTTCGGCAACCTCGGCAAATTCGCTTTCCTGATGCGGCAGAAATTCGTGCAGCGGCGGATCGAGCAAACGGATGGTGACTGGTAGACCAGCCATAACCTCGAAAATCGCTGCGAAATCCTTGCGCTGCTCGGGCAGCAATTTGTCGAGCGCAACGCGGCGGCCCTTTTCATCGTCCGCGAGGATCATCTGGCGCACTGCGGTAATACGCGCGGCATCAAAGAACATATGTTCGGTGCGGCACAGACCAATGCCCTCGGCGCCAAAGTCGCGTGCCGTTTGCGCATCCAGCGGTGTTTCAGCGTTGGCGCGGACTTTCATCCGGCGGCCAGCGTCCGCCCAAACCATCAGCGTACCGAAATCACCTACCAGCTCAGGCTGAATGGTCGGCACTTCGCCCGCCATCACTTCGCCAGTGGACCCATCCAGTGTCAAGACATCGCCTTCGCGCAGGGAACGGCCAGCAACCCGCAGTACTTTTGCGGCGGCGTCGATCTGCAGGCTGCCTGCACCCGACACACATGGCCGACCCATACCGCGCGCCACAACGGCGGCGTGGCTAGTCATACCGCCACGCGCGGTCAGAATGCCGGTGGCGGCATGCATGCCATGAATGTCCTCGGGGCTGGTTTCAACGCGCACCAATATGACGGATTCGCCACGTTCTTTCCACTTATCAGCAGTGTCCGCATCAAAGACAATCTTGCCCGAAGCCGCGCCAGGTGATGCAGGCAGACCAGAGGTCAGGACATCGCGCACGGCATCGGGATCAAGCGTCGGGTGCAGCAACTGGTCAAGCGCCATGGGATCAACGCGCAAGACCGCCTCGTCCGTGGTGATGAGCCCAGCGTCAGCCATATCGACCGCGATTTTCAGTGCTGCCTTTGCCGTGCGCTTGCCCGAACGGGTTTGCAACATCCACAATTTTTCACGCTCAACCGTGAATTCAATATCCTGCATATCGCGGTAATGCGTTTCGAGGATATCGAACACGCGGGCCAGTTCGGCATAAACCGCTGGCATAGCTTCTTCCATCGACAATGGCTTTGCGCCAGCGCGCTCGCGTGCAGCCTTGGTCAGATATTGCGGGGTGCGGATGCCAGCCACAACGTCCTCGCCCTGCGCGTTGATGAGATATTCCCCATAATAAGCATTCTCGCCCGTCGCCGGATCGCGCGTGAACGCAACGCCCGTGGCTGACGTTTCACCCATATTGCCGAACACCATCGCCTGCACATTGACCGCGGTACCCCAATCGCCCGGAATATTGTTCAAGCGGCGATAGACTTTGGCACGATCGCTTTCCCATGATCCGAATACGGCGCCAACCGCTCCCCAAAGCTGGTCGTGCACATCCTGCGGAAATGGCTTGCCCCATTCGGCCTCAACCAGACGTTTATATTCGGCCACCAACGCCTTCAAATCATCAGCAGAAAGTTCGGTATCGAGATAATAGCCTTGATCTTCCTTGGCGATCTCCAGCGCCTCTTCAAACGCGCCATGATCCAGTTCCAACACCACGTCAGCGTACATCTGAATGAAGCGACGATAGCTGTCCCATGCAAAGCGCGCGTCGCCCGATGATGTTGCCAGCCCTTCGACAGTCTGGTCATTAAGCCCCAGATTCAAAACGGTGTCCATCATCCCAGGCATCGAAACGCGCGCGCCAGAACGAACTGACACGAGCAGTGGATTAGCCGCATCGCCAAACGCCTTGCCCGTTACTTGCTCAATATGCGCTAGGCCATTGGCCACTTCGGCACGCACGCTGTCGGGGAAGGATTGGCCGTTCGCGTAATAAGCCGTGCACATCTCGGTCGTGATCGTGAATCCTGGGGGAACAGGCAGCCCAATCGAGGCCATGCCATCAAGGTTTGCACCCTTGCCACCCAATACATTCTTGTTGCCGCGAACGGTTTCATCGCCGTCCGAAACACCGCCACCGAAACGAAATACATATTGGGTCGTCATAATTGCTCCCGGAACCAATTTCGTGCCGTCCTGAACACTTGCAGCGAGTCGGTCAAAACGTCATTGCTACGCCACGGCAAAGCGGCGCTTTACCCCTCAATTTTCGAAAAATCTGCAACACGGTGGACCGCGTCACGGAACCGGGCCAACAATCCCAAACGGAATGCCCGTTTTGCCGGATCCTCGTCGTTCACCATCACATCTTCAAAGAACCGATCAATCGGTTCGCGCAATGTTGCCAGCGCGGCCATCGCATCTTCAAATTGTTCGGCTTCCAGCGCGGATTTCGCCTGCGGCTCGGCAATGTCGAGCGCGCCCAACAAAGCGATGTCCGCCGCCACTGCACCTTCGGGCACAATACCTTCGGTCCGGCCATGGTTGCCCGCAATCGCGGCGCGCATGCCCTGATCGACATCAACAAACGGGTCTTCCTCGCCCGTCTGGGGGATTTGCTGTTCGGCGGCATCCGACATCGGCGCATCAGACGCCTTGTCGAGCACCGGCGACACCGGGTTTGAACCCTTCAGTATATTCGCCGCGCGCTTGTATGCCGCAAGCAAGTTAGTGCCTTCGGCGGTCGTAATATATGCCTGCAATGCCTTCACCCTTGCCAGCAGCCGGACAAGATCGTCCTCACCGCCAAGGCTAAACACCGCATCAATCAAATCGTGCCGCACACCCGCTTCGCGTTGTTGGACCTTAAGACGGTCTACTAAAAATTCCTCCAGACTGTCGAAGCTAGCTCCCGACGCCGTCGCAAGGAGCGTGTCCTTGAGCGAACAGCGCAGATTGTTCTGAAGCAGGAGGGACAAAAATCCGATGGCGGCGCGGCGTAATGCAAACGGATCTTTCGAACCCGTCGGTGGCATGCCGGCGGCAAAAAATTGCCCCAACGTATCCAGCTTATCCGCCAAACTCACTGCCACCGTTACCGACGCGGTGGGGACATCATCGCCCTGCCCGACTGGCTTGTAATGGTCGCGCACCGCGTCGGCGACGGCGTCGCTCTCGCTTTGCGCGCGGGCGTAGTAGCCACCCATGATGCCTTGTAGTTCGGGGAATTCGCCGACCATGCCGGTGACGAGGTCCGCCTTGCACAGCCGCGCTGCGCGTTCGGCATCGTCGGGGCTTGCGCCGTGGACGATGCCTTCTTCAACCAACCAACGCGCAAGCTTGGCTACGCGCTCGACCTTGTCGGCAACGCTGCCCAGTTTCTCGTGGAAGCTAATCTGCGCCAGTTTCGTCGCCTGATCGTCCAAAGCGACCTTCAAATCCTGTTCCCAGAAGAATTTCGCATCGGACAATCGCGCGGCGAGAACCTTCTCATTGCCCGCAACAATCGCCGCGCCGCCGTCATGCGCATCGATATTCGCGGTGCAGACAAAGGCGTTGGCAAGCTTGCCCGCTTTGTCATGGCAGACAAAATATTTCTGGTTCACACGCGCGGTGAGCTGAATGACTTCCTGCGGCACTTCCAAGAACGCTGGGTCGAAACGCCCGAGCATTGGCACTGGCCATTCGGTCAGTCCTGCGTTTTCGACGACCAGGCCTTCATCATCAACCAACGTCAGCCCTGCGGCCGCGGCAGCCGCCTTCGCGCCGTCGCGGATGATTGCGCAGCGTTCTGAGAAATGCACGAGTACGTGGCACGCGCGCAGTTTCTCGATATAGTCACCCGCATTGCCGATGGTGATTGCGCCGCTGTGGTGGAACCGATGCCCCATCGTTGCGGCGCCGCTGACGATGCCATCGATCTCGCACGGTACGACATCATCGCCCAATAGCGCCACGATGCCCTGCAATGGGCGGACCCAGCGCAGGCTTTCGGTCGAGATCGACGCCGCGCCCCAGCGTTGCGATTTGGGCCATGGGAACGCACGAATGATGGCAGGGATAACCTCGGCCAGAACCTCAGCGGTCTGACGCCCTGCCTTCTCCACGACCGCTAAATAGACGCCATCGCGTTCAATTAACTGATCCTGAGTAAGGCCAGTTTTGCGCAGGAACCCCTCCATCGCCTGTGGCGGCGCGCCAACCTTTGGCCCTTTGGTCTCTTCGGAAACCGCCTCCGTTGCGAGCGGCAGCCCGGTCGCAATCAACGCCAAGCGGCGCGGTGTGGCAAAGGTTTCAACCGAAGCGGCAACAAGCCCAACCTTGGCCAGCGCGTCGTTGAACAAACGCGCCAAGTCTTCCTTGGCCTTCAATTGCATCCGCGCAGGGATTTCTTCAGAACGAAGCTCGAGCAGGAAGTCGGTCATGCCGCGCGCCAATTTGGGTGTCGACTGTTCCAGTCGGGGGCGTTCTTTTCCATCCATGCCTGACAGCTGCCTTTGGCAAGGTCGCGGACGCGGCCCATGTAGCTGGCGCGTTCTTGCACAGAAATCACCCCGCGCGCCTGAAGCACGTTGAAGATGTGGCTGGCCTTGATCGCCTGCTCATAAGCGGGAATGGGAATGCCACGCGCGAGGCAATTTTCGCATTCTGCCGTCGCTTTTTTGAAGGCATCAAGCAGCATGTCGGTGTCCGCAACTTCAAAATGATAGGTGCTCATTTGACGTTCGTTTTCACGGAAAATGTCGCCGTAGGTCACGGCGGGGCGATCAGCAGTTGCATTATTGTACGCGAGGTCGAAAATGCTGTCCTTGTTCTGGATATACATCGCAAGACGCTCGAGACCGTAGGTCAGTTCGCCGGAAACAGGTTTGCAATCAAATCCGCCCATTTGCTGGAAATAGGTGAATTGCGTGACTTCCATGCCGTCACACCACACTTCCCAACCAAGGCCCCATGCGCCCAACGTAGGGCTTTCCCAGTCGTCTTCGACAAAGCGGATGTCGTGCAGCAAGGGATCAATGCCAATGGCATTCAGCGAGCCGAGATACAGCTCCTGCAAATTCGGTGGGCTTGGTTTCAATATCACCTGATACTGATAATATGCGCCCAGCCGGTTCGGGTTTTCGCCATAGCGGCCATCGGTAGGGCGGCGGCACGGCTGCACAAAGGCAGCGTTCCAAGGATCGGGCCCAAGCGCGCGTAAAGTGGTCGCTGTGTGAAAGGTACCTGCACCCATTTCCATATCATAAGGCTGCAATATCGCGCAGCCTTGCTTACCCCAATAATCATGAAGCGTGAGGATCAGGTCCTGAAAACTAAGCGGTGCAACGTCGGACATGGCCAGCCCTTGGCGGAGATAGGACCCTAAATCAAGACCGGGTGCGCAGGTGTATCAATTTGTCCGGCCAAAATATCCCGCATATCCATCGGTTTAGTCGCTTGCGGAAACACGCGAAAAAATATCGCTGACGACCGCAAATTTTACTCGGCCTCAGCGAGCGTGATGATACACCACTACCGACCCAACCCTGTCCCGAGGAGAGTATAATGCGTAACCGATTAAAACAGCTGCTTGCAGCCTCCGCCACATTGGCGCTTTTCACCGCACCCCCGGCGTTTGCGCAAAACACCGCTACAGAAGCGCCCGCTGCTGTCGAAGCGCTTGATCCAGTGAAGGCTCCGCCGCCACTGACCGATATCGACCCTGCTTTGTGGGTCGTAAAAGACGCGGACACGACGGTTTATTTGTTTGGAACCGTCCATATTTTGAAACCGGGCCTCGGTTGGTTTGATGAGGGCGTCAAGGACGCCTTCGACAAATCCGACCGACTGGTGCTTGAGCTGGTGGAGCCCCCAGCAGCCGAGAGTCAGGCCTTGTTTGGGAAACTTGCGATGGATCAGCAGGGTAAAACTTTGCGATCCAAACTGAGCGATGCTGATCGCGCCGTTTACGAAACCGCGATGGGCAAGATCGGCCTTCCGGCAGCGGCACTCGATCCGTTTGATCCATGGGCTGGCGCCATCACCTTGTCCTTGCTGGCTATGCAAAAGAGCGGCTTTGACGCCAATAGCGGCGTCGAAAAGCAACTGTCCGCTGCCGCCAAAATCGGTAACAAGCCTATCGAGGGACTGGAGAGCATGGAGTTTCAGCTGGGCGTGTTTGATACCCTGCCCGAATCCGAGCAAATCAAGTTTCTCGTCGAAACCGCTAAGCTGATTGATGATGCCGGCAGCAACATGGACAAGATGGTCGAATTATGGGCAACGGCCGAAACTGAAAGCCTTGGCCAGCTGATGAACGAGGGCCTCACCAGCCGCACCTTATATGATGCCTTGCTCACTAAGCGGAACGCGAATTGGGCGAAGTGGATTTCGGCCCAGATGGACAAGCCCGGCGTTGCGTTTGTCGCGGTTGGCGCTGGCCATCTGGCTGGTCCCACCAGCGTGCAGACGCTGTTGCCAGCCTATGGGCTGACCGCATCAAGGGTAGCCTATTAAACTATGATGTGTATCTAGGGTGATGGTTAGGCCAGTTCGCTTGGCCATCACTTTTTTAGCAGGATCGCAATGAACAGCACGCATTTGGACGATTCTGAACCATTGGCTGCGCAGGTGTCACGATTTTATCCCGGTCTGCTTGCCAGCTTCGGCTTCATCATTTTATACTTCGCGCTCCAGGCAATCTGCACGGGCCTCATCATGGCAATCTCTGGGGTGGCAATAAGTGGGCAGCCTGTCACGATAATATGGGGACTGGTCGCCTCCTCGATTATTCAGCTTGGACTGATGTGGCTCTATCTGCGTCGTTCAGAAAGGATGACCAGCGTCGACCTCAATGATTTTGGCCGGATGCGGTTCGGGCATGCAACCGGCCTTGCCGTGCTGCTCGTCATCGCAGCGATGGTTTTCAACTTCGTGTACGCGACATATCTTATTCCCGGCATTGGCATGCAGGACGAGATGGCCAAAATCCTCTCCGCCATTCCGCGCACCCCACTCAACATCACGCTCCTGATATTCGCCATAGCCATCATGGCGCCTATCGTCGAAGAGGTTCTTTTCCGGGGATTCCTGCAAAATGCGTTGGCCAAATATGTGCCTTTTTGGGCAGCTATCCTGCTGTCATCCTTTCTGTTTGCAGTCGTGCATCTTCAACCTTATGCCATACCGGGGTTGATGTCGCTAAGCCTTGCCTTTGGCTACTTATACCATCGCACAGGATCGCTGCGTACCAACATCATCCTGCACATGGTTAACAACGCCTTCGCATTGCTGGTCATGCAGGCGATGGGTTAGACGACAACCGGTTCCAACAGTCTGAGCGTGCCAGCATCGGCGTCAATTTCCGCCAGGCCTCCAACGGGCAAGGTGAATTGGTCGGTGATATGTCCGAACCATGCGCCCTGATAGGCCGGAATGCCTAAGCCACCCAGATGCTGGGTAAGAACGTCGTTGAGCGTAAACGAACCGTAGCTGGTTCCCTTATTCACGCAGTCAGTGCACTGGCCAAATACGACGCCTTTTAGATTTTTGAGCACGCCCGCCTGCTCCAATTGCGTAAGCATCCGGTCGATGCGATATTCCGCTTCGTCCACATCTTCAAGAAACAGGATGGCGCCGCTAAAGTCGGGCAAATAAGGCGTTCCGGCAAGCGCAGACAGCACGGTGAGATTGCCGCCGAGTAGCTTTCCCTGTGCCTTGCCATTCCCGGTTCCCAAAACCCGCGTGCGCCACCGACGCTGCGTCATCCGGTCTTCGCCACCTTCCGGATTGACGAACAACGGCGTTCCCGCATCAAAGGCGATTTCGCGGTAGATGTCCCATGAAGACTTGCCCCATGCGCTGCCGGCATTCGGCCCATGCAAGGTCACAAAACCGCCCTTGGCTGCAATCGCCATGTGCAGGGCAGTGATGTCGCTAAAGCCTGTGAGCAGCTTTGGATTGGCGCGAATGACGTTCCAGTCGAGATAGGGCAAAAGCCGCGCACTGCCCCATCCGCCGCGCACGGCAAATATGGCCTTCACGTCTTTGTCCGCGAACATCGCGTTGATATCCGAGGCGCGGTCCTTGTCACGTCCGGCAAGATAGCCGTAGCGATTCAGCAAATGCGGCGCGCGCTTGGGCTTCAGGCCCATCGCAGTGATGGCTTCTTCAATCAACTGGATCTGGAACGGCTCGTCACTGGCAGATGCCGGTTCAATCAACCCGACAGTGTCGCCGACACGTAACCGCGATGGCTTGCTTGCGCCCTTTGCTTCAGGCGATGCTGCCAAAAGCGGCGGGGCCGACAGCATAGCTGCCAGCCCCGCCATGATCTGACGCCGAGTTGCATTCATATCCATACCCGGCAATCCTTTGCTTAGAACTTCGCTTCGACAGCAAGTGTGAACGACCGTCCGCGTGGGTCCGCTACGCGTGGCTCCCAGCTGGAACCGGCACCGGTGTTGCTGTCATAGGTGATAGCGAATGGCGGATCCTTGTCGAACAGGTTCCGCACCCCAGCAGTCAGGCGCAAACGCTCTAACACGTCCACGCTCACCGACGTGTTGTAGGTGATATACGACTTCACCTTCGGGTTGAAATCCGGCCGTGTTACGGATCCGTTGGCAATGCCCGGCAACGCTTGGTTCGCATAACCGTCACGGAAGTTCTGCGAGAAGTTGAAGGTGAAATCATCCTTCGTAAAGCTTACAAAAGCATTGTGCTTCCATTTAAGACCAAGGTCACCCGCAAAGGTGAACCGGCCAATCAAGCTTGGTCCGAACGGCGCCGACGGCAGGAACTTCTCACGCTTTTTCAGCAGATAGGTTCCATCCATGCCGCCCGTGATAACGCCGCCAAAAGCATCAACACCGCCGCGCAACGCAACTTCGAGGCCTTCTGTCCGGCGCGAACCGATATTGTCGGCGCGCAAGTCAATCAGCGTGATGACGTTGTTCGTGCGAATGACACGGTCCGGGAAGAAGTTGATGTTATCGAGCAACTGACGCAGCGTCAGCGCACCGATGGTATCATCGACAGCGATGGACCAGTAATCAAGCGACGCGCTGAAACGACTTGATGGTTGCAGCACGACGCCAACGCTATGCTGCTTCGATGTTTCTGGCCCCAGGTTTAGATTACCACCCGACAGCGTGTCCGGCGTGATGGCCGCGCAACCGGGAAGCGTGCTCACCGTGCCTGTCGCACAGGTGGTGGGATCGACCAACGTGTTACCGGGATTTGGCGACTGCGTCACGCCGTTGAAAATCTGGTTGAACGCAGGAACGCGGAAGCCCGTATTGTACGACCCACGGAACATCAACCAATCAAGCGGCTGGAATTTCGCCGAAATCTTCGGATTAACGGTCGAACCAAAGCCACTATAATCGTCGAGACGGACGGCACCAGTCACTTCAAGCATATCAAAAATCGGCACGAGAACTTCGGCGTACGCCGCTTTAACGGTGCGGTTCTTCGGGGTCAGAGCATTGATATTGTCAAAGGCCACGTTGAAGATATCGGGCGTTCCGTTGACGGCAGCGGGCGATCCGTTGAAGCTGTAAGTCTCGCGACGGTAATCCACGCCAAGCGCGACCTGAACAGTGCCGCCGGGCAAATCAAACAGCGATCCTGAAACTGATGCGTCGAGTTGTTTCACTTCGTATTTGCCGCCGTACAGCGTTACGCCTTCCGCAGAAATAGCCTTGAGCCCGGCCAGCGCCGCATCGGACTGCGACAGCGAGAACGGGTTCAAGATACCGCTGTTCAATAGGCCAACAATGCCGGGGCGAGTTGCGCCCGGGGCCGTTGGTGCGCGTGGGTCAATACCGCCAGATACCGCACCAGCAACACCCGACGCAGTCGCTGCTGCTGCCGAGGCGAAGGTTCCACGATAATGGTAACCGGTACCCAATACCGACGTCGACTCGCTGCGGGCATATGATCCACCAGCGCGATAGTCCCAGTCCGCCCACAATGGACCTTCGGCGCCCAAGCCGGCGCGTAAAGTCTTTGTGTTGGTTTCATATTCACGCACGCCGCATGACGTACAGCGCCAGCGATAGGAAATCGGCTTGCCATAATTGGGAGCGATTTGCGGGAAAACAGCAACCAGCTTGTTGTAAACATCATTGTATGTCGCCGTTGTCGCGGCGTTCAGCGGATAATATAAGGGCAAAGTTGTAGCGTTGCCGGAATATTGGTTGTTCGAGAAACGCTTCGATGAATCCGCGTCCGATCCAGTAATTTCAGCATAAAATTGATGGTCGCCAAGTTTCGCGGTTGCACGGCCATAATAAGTCAGCGTGTTCAAAGGCTGCTGAAGAACGGCGGCACGGCCGGTATCCCAAGCACAGGCAAAACGTGCCGAGGTATTTGCCCACAATTGGTCGTCATATGCCATGCCGCCATCCATGGATGCGCAACCTGCGCCGCCCGGAAGGTCAAGAATATTTATCCCGCCAGTCGCCGGAACGGTTGCCCCAGCCTCAAGCAAGGTAACACCGCTTAAAAGCGAACCCGTTGGGGCAAATAGCGCATTTGAACCTGTAGCGAATGCTGTAGCAATCGGCGTTCCACGTGTGTCGACCGACAGGCCACGATTTGGCTGATTGCCGTTAACGAAGCTGCGGTCCGAACCATTCAACGCCTTGCTCACGCTTCTACTGATTGCGCCCATGATGTTGAAGCCGTCTTCGTTCAGGTCGCCGTAACCACCCGTCGCCGACAGCCGATAGATAGTTCCGCCGCCTGCTTCAGCCACATCGGCAAATTCGTTTAACACAAGACCTTGAAAATTGGTCTTGGTGATGAAGTTGATCACACCGCCGATAGCATCGGTTCCATAAATGGCAGACGCGCCATCTTTCAGGATTTCCACACGCTCAAGTGCCGCAATGGGAATCTGGTTCACGTCAACCGCCGAACCCGTCAGGCCGTGGGCTGCCACGCGGCGCCCGTTGAGCAGCACGAGTGTCGATGCCGACCCCTGACCGCGCAAGTTAGCTGCCGAGAGGCCATTAGTGCCGCGCTGCGCGCCCGACGTTACGTCTGCGTTGGACGCGAGGTTGTCCGCACCATTGCCGTTAGTCGACAGGAAGGAGATGAGTTGTTCAGGGCTGTTGATACCTTCACGCGACAGATCGTCGGTGGTGATAACCTGCAACGGCAAGGCGCTCTTCGCGGGGTCTTGCTTAATGCGCGAACCCGTCACGATAATCGCAGTGCTTTCGTCAACTGTTTCCGCGGCACTTGGCGGCGATGCGTCTTGTGCGAAAACGGGCGCCGTCAAGCACGTCCCAACTAGAAAAATAGCTATTCTGGAATGTTTCATAATATCCCCCTGTAATTTCAGCTCACCCCTGAGCCTGTTTCTGGTTACACGCTATGCTGCCCCCTAAAGCAATGCAACTGCCTTTGCCCTTACTTTCGTACAAAACAATGCTAGTCGTTACAACAATCGTCGTTTTGTCTACTTGGTGGGTTGAAAAAGCATGCGGTCGGGCGCAAAAGCGGCGCATGCTGTCACAGAAAACCCGCTACGCGATACGCGCTATGCAGCATCTTGCGGACCATTTTGGTCAAGGTCCGGTGCAATTGGCAGACATTGCCGAGGCGCAGAAGATTCCGCCCAAATTCCTGACCGTTATTTTATCCGAACTGACGCGCTCGGGTCTGGTCGCGTCGCAACGCGGCAAGGATGGCGGCTATTGGCTTGGCGTCCCGCCCATTGACATCAGCTACGGCGATCTCATCCGCATTATGCGCGGTTCGTTGGCTCTTGTTCCTTGTGCCAGCCGCTACGCGCATGAGACATGCAAAAACTGCGTCGAGGAAGAAAATTGCCGCACCCGCGCGTTGATGCTGCAAGTGCGCGACAAGACCGCGGATTTGTTGGACGGAATCAATCTGTGTGACGTCGTCGATGCAGAGGCATTCGCACAAGCCGCAGAATAATCGCGCCAAAACCGGATAGCGCACGCACAGAACCCTTCGGCGCTGATACAAGTTTCTGAGTTCAAAACATATTGTCAATTGAATTGGTTGATTTTAGCAATCCGCCCAAGGCGCGGCAACATGCCCGCATGCCCCGCTCTTCTGATTAGGGGTTCCTATGACTAATGCCGAACGAAAAGTGAGCGGCGGCGCTCACCCCGAGGTCTGACGCTAAATACATTCTTGGGCGTTCCAAACAAATTCGTGAGATACAAAGCGGTGGCTAAAGAAGTTACTCCCGATTATGCTTTCAGCATTCCGGCGCAAAGGGCGAGACTTGGATGATTGAATTTTTTGGCAATCTCGACTGGGCGGCGGTTGCTCCGTATATTGCGGTAGGCTTTGCCGCCCAATTGGTTGACGGCGCGCTTGGCATGGCATTTGGGGTCATTTGCAGCACCTTGCTGGTCAGCGTCATGGGCGTTCCGCCGGCGCGCGCTTCGGCTGGCGTTCATTTCGTCGAAATGTTCACCACAGGCGCCTCCGGCATCAGCCATGTCCTACACCGCAATATCGACTGGAAGCTATTCAGCAAAATTGCGATCCCCGGCGTTATCGGCGGCTGTACCGGCGCGTATCTGCTCGCGAGCATTCATACCGACGCGGCCCGCCCGTTCGTCATGGGATATCTCACATTAATCGGTTTCTACCTGCTATATAAAGCGTGGGATTTCACGCATGAGCAGAAGCCTCGCTACCCCAAGGTGACTATGCCGCTTGGCCTTATCGGCGGATTTCTGGATGCATCAGGCGGCGGTGGCTGGGGTCCGGTGGTCACGTCAAACCTGCTTATTCAGGGCTCCGATCCGCGTAAAACCATTGGCACCGTCAATACCGCAGAATTTTTCCTGACCGTTGCCGTGTCCGCAACATTCATTCTGACCATCGGAATGCAAGCTTTCACGGTAGTCACCGGTGGGTTACTGCTGGGTGGATTGTTGGCTGCGCCGTTGGGTGCGTTGGTTGCCAAGCGCATTCAACCGCGAAAATTGCTTTTTGCCGTCAGCATCGTGCTGATCTCGACCAGCATGTTCAGCCTGTACAAAGCACTGGCCTGATTCCCCACTAAGCTTGCTTTTCGCCGGCAACCCACATATAGGCGCGCGCTTGCCGTTATGGTCATCCCTGGAGGCGTGGCGGCATGGTAACTTTATTGGAGAATTATCATGAGCGATCAGCTGACATTGTCGGCAGAGACGCGCGATCGGGCTGGCAAGGGAGCCTCCCGCGAATTGCGTCGTCAAAACCGAGTACCGGCCGTCATTTACGGCAATAACCAAGAACCCGAACTCATCCACCTTGAGGAAAAGGCGCTCATCAAACTTTTGATGACCGGTCACTTTTCAAACAGCGTTGTCGAGATCGAACTTGGTGGCAAAAAACAGATCACGATTCCAAAGGATGTTGCATTTCATCCTGTCAGCGATCGCCCGATCCACGTCGATTTCCTACGCATCGTTAAAGGTGCGAAGGTTGACGTGCAAGTGCCCGTGCTATTCGTCAACGAAGACGCATCGCCTGGCCTGAAGCGCGGCGGCGTATTGAACGTCGTTCGTCACGAACTCGAACTGATCTGCGACAATGACAAGATTCCTGACGACATCCAAATCGATGTTTCGGGCTTTGACATTGGCGATTCGATCCACATCAGCAGCGTCAAGCTGCCCAAGGGTTCGGAAAGCAAGATCACGGACCGCGATTTCACCATCGCGACCATCGTTGCACCATCCGCGCTCAAGTCGAGCGATGGTGACACGACCGTCGAAGGCGAAACGGAAGCTTAAGCTAAACTCCGGGGTCGGGTTTCGGCCCGCCCCCGGAATTTCCCCAAGGGACACGCGCGATGCAATTATGGGTAGGTCTCGGTAATCCAGGCGCGACCTATGCGATGCACCGGCACAATATCGGCTTCATGGCCATTGACGCGCTGGCCGAAATCCACGACCTGCCAATGCCCGCCAAGAAATTCTTGGGCTGGGTGCAGGAACTTCGGCTTGGATCCGAAAAAATCATTCTTCTCAAACCCGCGACGTTCATGAACGAAAGCGGCCGCAGCGTGCGCGCAGCGATGGATTTCTACAAGCTTGAGCCGAAGGACGTGACTGTCTTTTACGACGAGCTCGACCTTGCGCCGTTCAAGGTGAAGGTCAAATTTGGCGGCGGCGCGGCTGGCCATAACGGCATCCGCTCAATGACCGACCATATTGGCGCAGAATTCCGCCGCGTCCGGTTGGGCATCGGCCATCCCGGCGATAAAAACCGCGTGACGGGCTATGTTTTGGGCAATTTCCACAAAAGCGAAATCGACGATCTGGCCGATTTGCTTGGCGTGGTCGCGGACGAAGCCGATTGGCTGGCTAAGGGCGATGACGTCCGTTTCATGAACGATGTCGCCATGCGGTTGCAGCAGGACTAAGCGTATGCAACGCGTGTTGGTCATTGGCCCATGTGGTGCAGGCAAATCAACACTAGCGACAAGGTTAGCCGGTCGCCTCAAACTCCCATTATTCCATATGGACCAGCTCAATTGGCAACCCGGTTGGACTGAGAGCAGCAAGGATGAAATTGCCGCAAAGCTCCACAATATCGTCATAACTGACCGTTGGCTAATAGACGGCACCTATGGCGGCACGCTTGCTCCGCGTCTCGAGCGGGCTGACACGGTTGTCTACCTCGATTTTCCGATCAATCTCTGTATCCGCCGTTTGCTGAAGCGAATCTGGACCTATCGGGGGCACAGCCGCCCCGATATGACCGCGGACTGTCCGGAACGTTTCGACCTCGCATTTCTGTTCTACGTCGTCCGTTGGAACAGCGGTCCGCGCCTTCGGCTGGAGCAGGGCTTGATCGGGCATGAAAACAAGATAATCCGCCTGCGAAACCCCGTTGAATTGAAGCGCTGGATGGACTCGCTGGCCGCCGTCGCCTAGGGACGCCGCTATTCAATCTCCCACGAGGATTATATGGGCTTTAAATGCGGTATCGTCGGACTTCCCAATGTGGGCAAGTCCACCCTGTTCAACGCACTGACCGAAACGGCAGCAGCGCAAGCGGCGAACTATCCATTCTGCACGATTGAACCGAACATCGGCAATGTCGCTGTCCCCGACCCGCGCTTGCAAACGATCGCCAAGATTGGCGGCAGCCAGAAGATTATCGAAACACAGCTTGGCTTTGTCGACATCGCCGGTCTCGTGCGCGGTGCGTCAAAAGGCGAAGGCCTTGGCAACCAGTTCCTCGGCAACATTCGCGAAGTCGATGCCATTGTCCATGTGCTGCGTTGCTTCGAAGATGACGACATTCAGCATGTCGACAACAAGATTGACCCGATTTCGGATGCTGAAACGGTCGAAACCGAATTGATGCTCTCCGACCTCGAAAGCCTCGAAAAGCGCGTCCCCAATCTCATCAAAAAAGGGACGCAAGGCGACAAGGAAGCCAAGATCAGCGCGGCAGTATTAAGCCGCGCGCTTGAGCTGTTGCGCGAGGGCAAACCAGCGCGCCTAACCAAGCGTGACGACGCGGAGGAAGAGCGACATTTCCAGATGGCGCAGCTTTTAACCGCCAAACCAGTGCTCTATGTCTGCAATGTCGAGGAAGGCAGTGCCGCCAACGGCAATGCGCTGTCTGCCAAGGTATTTGAAAAGGCAAAGGCCGAAGGCGCAGAAGCCGTCGTCGTGTCGGCCGCCATTGAAGCCGAAATCTCGACTATGCCAGCCGAGGACCGTGAAGTTTTCCTTGAAGACCTTGGCCTTACCGAAACCGGTCTCGCCCGCGTTATCCGCGCTGGGTATGAGTTGCTCCACCTAATCACCTTCTTCACCGTCGGCCCTAAAGAAGCGCGCGCATGGACAATTCACCAGGGCGACACCGCCCCCAATGCCGCTGGCGCCATTCACACCGATTTCGAAAAAGGCTTCATCCGCGCCGAGACCATGGCATATGACGATTACGTCCAGTACAATGGCGAAGCAGGCGCGAAAGAAGCCGGCAAATGGCGTTCGGAAGGCAAGGAATATCTTGTCAAAGACGGCGATATCCTACTCTTCCGGTTTAACGTCTGAGGTTTGATTTGCCGCAAGGGCGGCCAGACGATATGGCTGTATGAGCGATTCTATGACCGAAACACAGATAATGCCGAAGAAGCAGCTACCTTTTGAACGCATTGGTGGGCGCGAGCCGATTGGTCGCATGGTAAACCGTTTTTACGATTTGATGGACAGCGAACCGGACTTCGCCGCACTGCGCGCCATGCATGCGCCTGATTTGGAACCGATGCGTGAATCTCTCACCGATTTTCTCATGGCCTGGATGGGCGGCCCCCGCGATTGGTTCGAAAAACGCCCCGGCGCGTGCATCATGTCGGCCCACCGCGGCTATGAAGGCATGAATTTTGCGGTCGCGACACAATGGGTCCTCGCCATGCAACAAGCGGCCAAGGAGACCATTCCAGCCGACCCCGACTTTGTCACGTCAATGGTGTCGTCCTTCGCTGGGATGGCGAAGTCGATGGCGAATAACGCTGGAAAGCCCGACAGCCATTAAGCGGCAGCCAGCTTATTTCCGGCCGAACAGCTTTTCCACATCACCCAACGCCAGCTTCACCCAAGTTGGCCGGCCGTGATTGCACTGGCCGCTGTGCGGGGTAACTTCCATTTCGCGCAGCAGGGCGTTCATTTCAGCGGCAGATAGCACCCGTCCTGCGCGGACCGACCCATGGCACGCCATTGTCGACGCCACATGGTCAATGCGCTCCTTCAGGGAAAGTGCGTCGTCATAGGCGGCCAAGTCATCCGCCAAATCTTCAAGGAGACCCTTGGCATCGCCGCCGCCGAGCATGGCTGGGGTCGCGCGCACAAGCATTGCTGCGGGGCCAAAACGCTCAAGTTCAAGGCCAAACGCGGACAGTTCGCCCACTCGTGCCTCCAGCCGGTCACATGCAGGCTCGTCCATTTCCACGACCTGCGGCAACAACAAAGCTTGCGACGGAACGACGCCGCCTGCGTCTGCCATAGCCTTGCGCATCCGTTCCAGCACCAACCGTTCATGCGCCGCATGCTGGTCCACTATGACGAGGCCGTCCTCCGCCTCGGCTACTATATAGGTGTTGGCGACCTGCCCACGAGCGACGCCAAGCGGATATTGCGCGCCTTGGGGGACAGGCTCACTGGCTTCGGTCGCACGACCCGCTACTGGCGCCAGATTTTCATATTCCAAGCGATAGGCATCGCGGTTCGCCGCCAGTCCAGACGCAGAAGCGGGACGCGGCGCATAATTGCCCTGGTACTGAGTGGCAGGCGCCGCAAAAATGTCGCCTTGCAAGGTCCGGACCGGCTCCTGCTGCCACGCTGCCAGCGCATCAGCGGCTGGCCTTTGCGCCGCGCGAAAGCCCGATTGGTCCAACGCATGGCGTAGGCCCGAAACAATCATGCCGCGAATCAACGCTGGTTCGCGAAAGCGTACTTCTGTCTTGGCAGGGTGGACGTTCACATCGACTTCTGTCGGCGGCAAGTCGATGAAGAGGGCAACAACCGCATGCCTGTCACGCGCGAGCATCTCCGCATAAGCGCCGCGCACCGCACCGATGAGCAAACGGTCTTTCACAGGCCGGCCGTTGACGAACAGATATTGATGGTCCGCAACGCCGCGATTGTATGTCGGCAGACTGGCGACCCCGCCCAGCCTGATGCCTTCACGTTCGAAATCGAGAGCTACGCTGTTGTCGATAAGCTCAGCACTGGTCAGCGCCGCAACCCGTTCTGGTCGCACATTGGTTTGCTGAACGGCGAGAACACGCCTGCCCTCGTGCTCCACGGTAAAGCCGATATCGGGCCGTGCCATCGCGAGGCGCTTCATCGTGTCAAGCGCAGCAGCATATTCCGAGCGAGCGCTCCGCAAGAATTTACGCCTTGCTGGGACATTACCGAACAAATTTTCAACCCGAATGCGTGTTCCGAGCGGGATGGCGGCTGGGCCTTCGCGCGTTACGACGCCATGGTCGACGGCGCGCATCCAGCCTTCGGCACCTGACACCCTGCTTTCCAGAGTCATCGTCGATACGCTTGCAATGGACGGCAATGCCTCTCCGCGAAATCCAAGCGTTGCGACCATTTCTATATTTTCATCGGGCAGTTTCGACGTCGCGTGCCTCTCCAGCGCCAAGGCCATGTCCGCAGGCGACATGCCGCAGCCATCATCGGTGACCTCGACCAGATCAATCCCGCCTGCACCTAGCCGCACCGAGATATTTCGTGCGCCCGAATCGATCGCGTTTTCGACCAATTCTTTTAACGCGCTGGCTGGTCTTTCCACCACTTCACCGGCAGCAATCCGGTTGACCAGATTTTCAGGGAGCCTTCTTATTGACATATGCAGGTTCCTAGCCCAAGCGCACAGCCCAAGCGACTCCTTAATCGTTCGCAATCCAGCCAAATATCTGTTTTTAAAAGCAGCAAATTCCGCTAGGACCGCGCGATTATTCTAGGCGCGCTCCAAAGGATTCTCACCAGACCGGATTGGGTGGATATTACATGGTATTTGGCAAGTTTTTTCGTTTCGCTTCACAAGACATGGCGATTGACCTCGGCACCGCGAACACGGTCGTATATGTCCGTGGTCAGGGTATCGTTCTGAATGAACCATCGGTGGTGGCCATCGAAACATTGAATGGCATCAAGCGCGTCAAGGCCGTTGGTGACGATGCGAAACTGATGATGGGTAAAACACCTGACAGCATTGAGGCCATCCGCCCGTTGCGCGACGGCGTTATTGCCGACATCGATGTCGCCGAACAGATGATCAAGCACTTCATTCACAAGGTGCACGGCAAGCGCCGGATGTTCAGCTATCCTGAAATCGTCATTTGCGTACCATCGGGTTCGACGTCGGTTGAACGGCGCGCCATTCGCGACGCGGCATCGAATGCCGGCGCGTCCGAGGTTTTCCTGATTGAAGAGCCAATGGCAGCAGCCATCGGTGCCGACATGCCTGTGACTGAACCCATCGGTTCGATGGTCGTCGATATCGGCGGCGGCACGACCGAAGTGGCCGTTTTGTCGCTGCGTGGCCTTGCCTACACCACCTCGGTGCGTACGGGAGGCGACAAGATGGACGAATCAATCGTTTCATATGTCCGCCGACACCATAACCTGCTCATCGGTGAAGCCACGGCAGAACGCATCAAGAAAGATTTTGGTACAGCGCGTCCGCCAGCGGACGGCATTGGCCAAACGCTGTTCATCAAGGGCCGCGATCTTGTGAACGGCGTGCCGAAGGAAATTTCGATCAACCAAGGCCAAATCGCCGAAGCATTGTCGGAACCGATTGGTACCATCCTTGAAGGCGTGCGCATTGCCCTTGAAAATACCGCGCCCGAACTCGCGGCTGATATTGTCGATCAGGGTATTGTGCTGACGGGCGGCGGCGCGTTGATGCATGGCCTTGACGAATATCTGCGTGATGAAACCGGACTGCCTGTAACGGTTGCCGAAGACCCGTTGACCTGCGTCGCTATTGGTACCGGTAGGGCGATGGAAGACCCCATCTTCCGCGGCGTCCTGCTGACCGCCTGATTTAGGTCTCAGTATGGCGCCGCCGCCACATCGGCGCCCCGGTTTTTCCCGAAGGGCGCAATATGGTCTGTTCGCGAGCTATGTCATCGCGATGGCGGGAACCGTTGTAGCTGCGTTTCTGCTTGCTATTTCGATTGCGGATCCGGCTGGTTTTTCCGCGCTGCGCGCTGCTGCGGCCGAAATAACTGCGCCGGTCGCACGTTTGTTCAGTAACATTGGCGATATCACCCGCAATGTCAGCGGCAATGCATCTGCTTATATCAATGCCGCATCGAAAAACGCCACGCTCGAAAAACAGGTCAGGGCACAGCAAGTCAAAGTCATCGAGGCAAAGGCGCTGCGCGTTGAAAATGCCCGCCTCCGTGGCCTGCTCAAACTAAAAGAACAAAGTCCGCAGCAGGTTGCGATTGGCCGGCTGATTAGTTCCACCGCATCCAGCACCCGGCGAGTTGCGACGCTGTCCATTGGCCAGACATCGGGCGTCCAGCGCGCGCAGCCGGTCCGCGGGCCGTCGGGCCTGATTGGCCGGGTAATAGAAACAGGCCCGACGACCGCGCGTGTACTGTTGGTGAGCGACTCTGAAAATCTGGTCCCGGTGATGCGTGTTAGCGATGGCCTTCCTGCCTTTTCCGCTGGTCTTGGAAACGGGCTCGTCATTATCAAGCCGCTCAATCTGGGCGAAAGCCCATTCAAGGTCGGCGATGTCATTGTCACATCAGGCAATGGCGGACTGTACATGCCGAACATTCCCTTTGCCCGCGTGATCCGAAAAACCAGCGATGGCGCATTGGCCCTACCCTTTGCCGACCCGGGCAATACGCCTTACGCAGTCGTCATGAAACCATATCTAAACGCGGCCCGGACTGCACAGCAGACCGTAGCGCCTGATGGCAAGGCAAAAGAGGTGGCGGAGTGAAAATTCCGGTAAATGCCATCCGCCTGCCAACCCGCCCCGGACGGGAATATGAAAGCCGGTTTGATCGCGAACAATCCCTGCTCAAGATGTTGGCGATCCCCATTGCTTCAGTTGTGATAGCATCTATGATTACGGCGTTGCCTATATTCACGGCTGAGCCATTATTGCCGCCATTTGGTCTGTTAATGTTCCTGAGTTGGCGGTTGATGCGCCCAGGATTACTTCCGGTTTGGTCCGGAGTGCCGTTTGGGTTGGTGGACGATCTGTTTAGCGGACAACCTTTTGGTAGCGCTGGCCTTTTGTGGTCGCTCGCCATGCTCGTGATCGAAATTATCGATTCTCGCGCAATATGGCGTGACCATGTGCAGGATTGGCTCATTGCCGCCATTCTCATCGCCGCCATTTTGTTCGGCGGCCTATGGATAACAGCGCTTGCCCACGCTGCTGCACAACCTGTTGTTCTTGTGCCGCAAATTTTATTGTCGATATTGCTATATCCGCTCGTCGTGCGAATATGCGCGCGTCTGGACAGTTGGCGATTGGCAACATGAAGATCGAGAAGCAGGTAACATCGGGACAGCTGGATTTCACTTTCACGCGGCGCGCCGTGTTTGTGGGCGGTGTGCAGGCTGCAATCGGCCTGACTGTTGCCGCGCGGATGTCTTATATCGCCATTGCCGATAATGAAAAATACAAGCTGCTTGCGGAAAGTAACCGTGTCAACCTGACCATCATCCCGCCACGTCGCGGGTGGTTCATTGACCGTTATGGCAAACCCATTGCAACCAACCGCGCTGACTTTCGCGTGGACATTATACCAGACAGACTTGTCCAGAAAGAACAGACAATCAAAACACTGGCAGAATTGCTGGCGCTGTCTTCCGACGATGTTGACCGCATCAACCGTGAACTGAAGCAGGCCCAAGGGTTCCAGCCCGTTCAGGTCGCCGATGGCCTGGATTACGAACGCTTCGCCGCGGTAAGCGTTCGCCTGCCTGACCTGCCCGGTGTCAGCCCGCGTCAGGGCTATTCGCGTTTTTATCCGAGCGGCGCAGCAGTCGGGCATCTAATTGGCTATGTCGGCACCGTATCGGCCGAGGAATATCAGAAAAACAAAAAGCCGTTGCTGATCACGCCAGGGTTCAAAGTTGGAAAAGACGGTCTGGAAAAAACGCTGGAGGATCGCCTGCAAGGCGAACCCGGCGCTAAGCGGACAGAGGTCACCGCGCGCGGGAAAATAGTGCGTGAACTTTCCACGCGCGCCGATACGCCCGGTAAGCCAGTGCAGCTCACCATTGATATCGACCTCCACAATTATGCAGCCCGCCGTCTTGGCCTAGAATCAGGCTCCGTCGTGGTATTCGATTGCCTCACGGGCGACATTCTAACCATGGCATCGATGCCCTGTTATGACCCCAACAGCTTTTCTGACGGCATTGGCCGTGTCGAATGGAAAATGCTCAACTCCGACGACCATATTCCCATGCTCAACAAAGCCTTGCAGGGCCTATATCCGCCGGGTTCGACGCTGAAGCCAATGGCCGGCTTGGCCATGCTACGTCAGGGGATTGATCCCGAGGAAACCGTAAATTGCGGGGGCGGCTACAGGCTTGGCAATCGCGTGTTCAAATGCCTTGGTCGGCATGGCCCAATGAATATGTCCAGTGCGATCATGAAAAGCTGCAACACCTATTTTTATTCCATGGGTAGGCGCATTGGCTATGACAACATCGCACCGGTGGCGCGCGAGTTGGGGCTTGGTCAGGAATTTCCATTGCCCTTCCCATCGCAGCGTTACGGCACGGTACCTGACAGCGCATGGAAAATGCGCAAATATGAACAGAAATGGACCGAATCCGATACGCTGAATGCCGTAATTGGCCAAGGCTATATCATTTCAAGTCCGTTCCAGTTGGCGGTCATGTCTGCCCGCATTGCGTCGGGCCTCAACGTCCAACCAGCAATCCTGACGGGACGACGGGCAGCGCCCAAAGCCTTGTCTTTTCCACAGGAACATCTGGATGTCGTACGCGAAGGCATGAACTTGGTCGTAAACGGTGCAGGTACGGCGGTGCGCAGTAGGCTTGAGCTGGATAATATCACGATGGCCGGCAAAACGGGCACGGCTCAGGTGCGTCGTATTGCTGGCTCGCAACGCGGTCAGTCAGGTGCTTGGAAATATCGCGATCACGGCCTTTTTGTCTGCTTCGCGCCGGTGGCGCAACCGCGATATGCAGCAGCCGTCGTGATCGAACATGGCATGGGCGGCGCGCGGGCCGCGGCGCCGATTGCCAAGGACGTTCTGACGTTCCTTTATGACCGCGAAAAAGCGATGGCTGCGCTTGAAGCTTTGGAGGCCGGTTGGGGCGGAACAATCGAGCAACGCATGGCCTCGAAATATGCGGCATTCCAAGGTCAGCCTGCGCCACCGCCGCCGTTGGACCCGACGATATGAACTCGATTGTCCCGGCACCCATCGCTGCCCTGCCGTGGCGCGTCATTTTCATCCTGACGGCGCTTGTCGGCTTTGGCGCGACTGTTTTGTTTTCTGCTGCGGGCGGGCATCTGGAACCTTGGGCCGGAAAGCACCTCATTCGGTTCATGGTCCTTCTCGCCATGGCCATCGCAATGTCGCGCATGAAGCTGGAATTCTGGAAGTCGATAACGTTCCCGCTCTATCTGTTGCTCCTGCTGTTGCTGGTTGTCGTGGAGTTGATGGGTTTTGTTGGCGGCGGAAGCCAGCGTTGGATTAACCTTGGGATCATTACGCTGCAGCCATCGGAGCTGATGAAGCCCGTCATGGTGCTAGCCGCAGCATGGTTTTTCGACCGCCTGCCCCCCAACCGTATTTACGGCATTGATGGCGTATGGCCGCTGGGCGCGCTCCTTTTGCTCCCCAGCGTTCTGGTCATCATACAGCCCGATTTCGATGCCGCAATTGCTTATGCTTTCGGCTTGGGCGTGGTTGGATTCATGGCCGGCCTACCCTTGATATATTTCATTGGCGCAGGTCTGGGCCTTGCCGTCGTCGCGCCTCTGGTCTTTTACTTCGGCCTCAAAGCGTATCAGCAAGACCGCGTGCTCATTTTCCTTAACCCTGAAAACGACCCGCTTGGCGCTGGCTATCACATCACGCAATCGAAAATTGCGATCGGATCAGGCGGCATCTTTGGCAAAGGTTTCGGCAATGGCACACAAAGCCATCTGGATTATCTGCCCGAAGGCCACACCGACTTCGTATTCGCCACGATGGCCGAAGAATGGGGCATCGCCGGCGGTTTCTTCATCCTGTTTCTCTATTTCCTGCTGATGCGTTGGGGATTGACTGTCGCGATGGACAGCAAGACCCGCTACGGCCAGTTGGTCGCGGCGGGCCTGACCTGCACGATATTCTTCTACATCATGATCAATCTTTTAATGGTCGTCGGCCTCGCCCCAGTGGCGGGCATTCCCTTGCCATTTGTGAGTCACGGAGGATCATCCATGCTCACCATGATGCTGTGTGTTGGCATCATCATGTCCATCGAGCGTCATCCCGGCGCAAAGCGCGGACAATTCGGTTAAACCACGTCGCGAAGCTTGACAAAGCCCACGAATCCCATCAAAGGCGGCGCTCCAAACGGGCCTGCGCATGTGGCCAGCCCGAAATGGGGACGCTTAGCTCAGTTGGTAGAGCAGCTGACTCTTAATCAGCGGGTCGTGGGTTCGAACCCCTCAGCGTCTACCATTTACCTCAATGACTTAGCTTGCAGAAATGTGGATCAGCAAGATCGCCTGTATTTTCCAGCAAGCACATAGCAAGCACCGCTCTGCCTTCTGTTGGTCACCTAGACCGCTAATCGGTTCTTCGGCGCCTACGAAGTAGGCCCAGCCAACCTCCTCGACCGCGTTAGTTTACGTGGCTATGACCCCCCAAGATACTGCGAGTGGCAGGTATCCAAAAATTGCATTGCATGGTGGGGACAAAATGACTGACAAAAAATTTGACATCATCGTCTACGGGGCCACCAGCTTCGTTGGCCAGATCATCACGCGATATATGCACGAGCACTTCGCCGATGGGTCCATTGCGTGGGCAATCGCTGGTCGCTCGCTCAGCAAGCTACAACATGTCAGCGATATGATCGGGCTGTCGGGCGTCGAGATCATCGTTGCTGACGCTGCCGATGAAGATGCATTGCGGCAAATGTGCGCTCAGACCGAAGTCGTCATGTCGACCGTTGGACCCTATGCGCTTTATGGTGATTTGCTGGTGCGTGTCTGCGCCACCTCAGGGACGCACTATTGCGACCTTACAGGCGAGCCCCAGTGGATCCGAAAAATGCAGTCACGGCATGAGGCCGATGCAATTAAGAGCGGCGCGCGGATTGTCCATTGCTGCGGCTTTGACTGCATCCCGTCCGATTTGGGCGTCCATTTTCTGCAGCGCAACGCGCTGGAACAGTTCGGCCAAACTTGTGACCGAATTAATATGCGGGTCGTAAATATGAAGGGCGGTGCGTCGGGCGGCACCATCGCGAGTATGATTAACATGGTCAAGGAAGCGACATCTGACGCTGATCTGCGCCGCGAGCTGAAAGACCCTTACAGCCTGTGCCCGCGTGACCATGGGTTTTCCACCACACAGCCTGATGTAAAGGTCGCATATGACGAGGTCTCCGGCAGCTGGATTGCGCCCTTCATCATGGCCGCTATCAACACACGGGTCGTGCATCGCTCAAATGCTTTAAGCCACAACAGCTATGGCGACGCATTCAAGTACGAAGAAGCGGTGGTCACCGGTCAGGGCAGCGCAGGCAAGCGGAAAGCTCGCGCCACACACTGGGGCGTGAATGCGCTTATGGTTGGTCTTGCAGTGCCGCCTATCCGCTGGCTGCTTGAAACGGCTGTTCTTCCAAAGCCGGGCGAAGGCCCCAGCGAAAAAGCGCAGCTGGAGGGAGGATTTGAACTGGTCTTCCATGGGTCAACGCCAAATGGTGAAACGACACGATGCCGCGTCACAGGCGACCGCGATCCGGGTTATGGATCAACCGCCAAGATGCTGTCCCAAGCCGCTGCCTGCCTTGCCAAAGATGTGCCCAGCGATGTCGCAGGCGGCTTCTGGACACCTGCGACCATTTTTGGCGACAGGTTAATCAAACGGCTTGAGGCTGACGCTGGGCTGACATTTGAGAAGTTGCCGTAGGGCGGCGCGCCACCTCCAGACGTACCCACCTTCCGAATTGGCCGTGATGCGTGCAGACCAGTCGGACAAGATGCCCCGTAAACTGGACCAGAAAACCTCGCTTGCCCAACGGCAATCGGTGTTATGGGCCGGGTCGCGCCACAGCCGATATCTTCTCACCGCCGCGAACCAGACGTACCGCCTCCTGCTTGAACTCAAGCGTGTAACGCGCCCTTAATCCGCCCTTCATTACATTCACCCCTCTGCTGATATGGTCCTATCAGCCAAGGGAGACGTTCGGCAGGGGCAAGCTCACCATCTCCCCGTTCAGCTTCACGTACATTTCGTCGAGGTGCCAGCGCCAATGGCGGAAACCTTTCATCCGGCTCACCCGCTGCCTTCTGATGTCACCAGCAAACAGCGGGCCGAACCGGTTCCACCAC
>Ga0105050_10001359_pt1 | contig 36873 bp, 20 predicted proteins | sample FRY01_FD_78088 | JGI IMG/M metagenome (GOLD analysis project Ga0105050, IMG submission 78088) | Freshwater microbial communities from Lake Fryxell liftoff mats and glacier meltwater in Antarctica - FRY-01 | ecosystem: Environmental > Aquatic > Freshwater > Ice > Glacier meltwater ...
GGTTGTCGATCCAGACTTGGCTCACTGACCAGACAACTGGACTGCGCCAGGGCTTCAGCAAACTTCCAGCCGGTGGATCCATGCAGACCTGTGCTGTTTACATGTATGAGAGAGGCAAGGCCTGTGTTGTGGTGCCACCGGCGATTGTCTGGATTCACAACCACACAATCGGCATAGTTTTCCAGAGCATGCCCGGAAGGACGCAAACCACCTGTATAACGAGCGCCAAAGGTGGCTCGCAACGCACGAACCAGGGCCACCCTTCGTTCATTTGCGACCTCGCGATCTGCAGCCAACGGTGCTTCGTCCGGTCCGTAAACGCGTGTCGCAAAAAATATCTGGTCTGCCTTTGCGAATCGCGCGTCTTCAAACGCAGCGATCTGCATCGGCGCGGTTGGTGAAAAAGCGCTGCGACCGCGTAACCATCGAGTCCCTGCCTGCATCGCGACCTCCAGTTTCTCCCGCAAACCGTACGGCTGGCCGCCTCGATACGTTGCACGCCAATGCAGTACCGACTGTTGCGCTGCAGACATGGATCCACTGCGTGATGCGTAGTGCAGACCATAGGGAATGAAGCGGACGTCGGACCTCTCCGTTTCAGTGGTCGACCGCAGACTCCGTTTTGCGTAACCATCAACCAGGGTCAATGATTGGGGTGCCTGCAACGTCGCATTGTCGATCAGATCGATCAGCAGGCGCCGCGTGGTTGACAATCCAGGTGCGTCGATTTCCAGATACACCGTATGCGGTGCAGACAGGCGCGGATCAAAGGACCGTCGGACAGTCAGGGACAATTCCCCGCGAGCTTCCAGTTCAAACAGGCCGGCATAAACCTGCGCGGTATAGTCGGACACGTCCGTCGGATACACGGTGACCCGCAGACGCTCTCCAGTCATGGCCTGATTTGCCTGCAATTGCATGATTGCCGTCATTGTGCCGCATTGCTGACACCGGGCCGCGAGGCAACAGTCGGCTTCGTGATGCAGGCGTCGGGGAACTGTGTCCTGTTTCACAACCCGCCAAGCGGCTCTTCACAATTGCCCTACACCAATACACAGGTGGCCGCCTACACTGCTCGACAATCACCGGTTCAAAGCACTGGTTAAGAGGATATTCTGGTGCAAGAGAAAAAACGAGCTCGTGGGCGTACGCTGATCACCGTTCTGGTGTGTGCAGGTTTCTGCTTCCTTGCGCTGCTGATATGGCAACCGACCGAAGTGCGCAAAATATCCCGCCTCGCACTGGATCCGCAATCCAACACTTCGACCACCGGGTCAGACGCCGGGGAGACCATGAATATTGCCGTGCTCGGCGTGGGCGGCGCAGACCATGCGGGAGGCAGCCTTACCGACACGATCATGCTCGCCAGCATCAATCTGCGTGATGGCCGGGCTGTCCTTTTCAGCATCCCGCGTGACCTCTATTGGCAACGTGCAGACGGGTCTGGACAGCGGCTCAACGCAGCACTGGCCTCCCTGAATTCGCAGGCGGCAGACGCAGCGCAGATCAAGGCGGTGTTCAAAGACGGGTTTTCCGTCCATGTTGATCACTTCGTGCGTATGGATTTCCAGGCATTTGTGCAGGTCATCGATGCGGTTGGCGGTGTCGAAGTCGAATTCACCGAGCCCCTGCATGATGCTCATTTCGAAGCGGAGTACCGCATCCTTGACTATCAACCCGGTGTTCACCTGCTGGATGGGCGCGCTGCACTGTACGTATCCCGATCACGCATGACCTCAGACCGCGGTGATATCGATCGTGCGGCCCGGCAAAGAGCGATCCTGACGGCGTTTTCGAAGCGTCTGTCAAACCTCGAGGGGCTCGCGACACCTGGTGTGCTGAAACAACTGGCTGAGGCACAACGCCAGCATGTACAGACAGACCTTGGCATTCTCGACCTGATCAGGCTCTATCAGCTGGGCAAGTCAATGTCTGCCAACGACATCTCGACGATTGGCATCGAAGACAGCCCGGAACCCTTGCTCGACTACGCCACGATTGCAGGTGCAGCAGTACTGGTGCCCAGAGACAACAACATGGCCGCGATTACGCAATTCCTGCATCGATCAATCGGGACGCCTGATTCACCTGGCTAGCCTGCATTATTCATGAAGGGGCGTAGCGAGGGCGTCGAGAGTAGTGAAAACGCATGGTGGCGCGGACTGGAGCGCGTGCAGGTGCGCTTGGCAGCACGTCGAGCACGCGGAAGGAGCACGCCCGGTGTTTTCGCTGCTATCGGCGACCGCAGTAGCCAATTCATGAATAATGCGGGCTAGGTGCATGGATGCACCACCATTTTCCAGCGTCAGCCGCTGGCCTCTTTTTACTGCGTTGGGCAGGGAACGCGAAGCGTTGCCGATCTGAACAGGTCGCTGGCGAGACTTGTTCAGAGTATCCCTGGACGGCGCAAACCCACTGCGCCCAGCTATGATGCAGTGAACAGTTCCCAACGATCCGGCATGCGAACATTCCGCTCGATTTCGAATGGAAGCGAATTGAGCGATGAATTACGCAACCAGCCTCGGGCAAGCGCGGCATGTGGACCAGGTGGTCCAGGGGATCGCAGGGCGTCTGACTGACGACGAACGCTGGCTTGCGGTCACCTTCGCACAACTGTTCTGGTCGAAATCGCCTGATGAAGACCTGGCTGGACGTTCGATCTGTGATGACGTTGGCGTAACGATCGAGAACTGGCGCCTGTTCGCAGAGACACCCAACGACGTTTCCCGTGTTCTTGTCAGCAACCCGTCCCACGCAAAGGACGGCTGGGACTCGACACACACGACGCTGCGGGTCATCTCGCCGGACATGCCCTTTGTCGTCGACTCACTGTTGATGGTGCTGAACCAATGTGGTGTCACTGCGCATTATCTCAACAATGTGGTGTACACAACCACACGAAACCCGCAGGGCGAGCTTGTCGCGCTGTCCAGAGAGCCTGCCAACGAAGCGCGTGAACTTTTCATCCACGTCGAAATCGACCGATTGCCTGACTCGGAAATCGCCGGGCTCGCCGAACTGGTTGAGCACTCATTGCGAGATGTGAGGGCAGGTGTCACCGACTTTCCGGCGATGCGTACCCGTCTGACCGACTGGATCAAACATCTGCAGTCCTTGCCGGTCAGTCCACAGCAGATCGAAGCGATCGATTTCCTGCATTGGCTGGGGGACAACCACTTCACGTTTCTTGGTTATCGTGAATTCCGGTATGTCGACGACACCATTGTTCAGGTTCCGGAATCCACCTTGGGTGTACTGCGTTTGCGCAGGCCGGCATCCGAGCGCCGCTTGTCGCAACAACCCGCGCAGACACAGGCATTCCTGCTCGAAGCTGCGCTGCTGTCGTTTTCCAAGTCTGGCACCCTTTCCCGTGTCCATCGACCCGCCTATCCTGACTACGTCGGGTTGCGATTGATCGACACGGACGGTCGGGTTACCGGAGAGTGGGGATTTCTCGGCCTCTACACTTCAAGGGTTTATCTCGAGCATCCGATCAGCATTCCGACGGTGAGAAGCAAGCTGCAGAGCATTGTTGCGCGCTCCGCTCTGGATCCGAATGGCTTCGATGGCAAAGTACTGGCCCAGGTGCTGGCCACGTATCCTCGTGATGAACTGCTGCAGATCAGCGAAGACGATCTGTTCAGACAGGCCATCGCCATCACTCATATTCACGAGCGGCGTCAGACACGGGTATTTACACGCACCGATCGTTACGGTCTCTTTGTCACCTGTCTGGTGTTCCTGCCACGCGATCTCTACAACACCAGCATCCGTGAGCGTGTACAGAGTCTGCTGGTCAACACCTTCGGTGCCACGCATGCGGAGTATCAGCCGTACTTCTCCGAGTCGATTCTGGTTCGTCTGCACTTTACGCTGAGGGTTCAGCCAGGCGCGGAACGAACGGTCGAGACTCGCGAGATCGAGCAGCAGATCATCGCCATGACTCACGACTGGGTTGCCGAGCTGACCAGTCATGCAGAAAGTGCATTCGGTGAAAGCCAGGGTAGATTGCTGGTACGCAAATACGCGGCAGGCTTTGCAGCAGGTTATCGCGAGACCTACGCGCCCAGAAGTGCTGTTGATGACATCGTCCGCCTGGAGCAGGTCACCGAGTCGACACTTCTGGTTACGCACCTGTATCGCCGACCGGAAGACAAGTCGACTGCATTCCACATCAAGCTGTACCACGCACATCACGCCCTGCCACTGTCGGATGTGATTCCAGCGCTCGAGAACATGGGTCTGCGGGTGGACACCGAAACATCACAAATCATCAATCACGCTGGCAGCACACCCATCCACCTGCAGGACTTCCTGGTCCACTACTGCGCGCCCGTGGACCTGGCTGTCAGTTCCGAACGGTTTGCCCAGGCCATGACCGGAATCTGGTTCCGCGATGCGGAAAATGATCGCTTCAACCAGCTCATGCTCGCCGCCAACCTGACCGTCGACTGGATCGCCGTCTTGCGTGCGTATACCCGCTACAACAAACAACTGCGGTTTGGTTTCAGCCAGGACTTCACTGCCGACACCCTGGGCAAACATCCGCAGGCAGCCACACTGCTCTGCCAGATCTTTGCCGCACGTTTTGACCCAGACTACAACCTTGAAGCCAGCGAAGTACTCGAAACCAGTTTCAACCGATACGCTGATGGCGTCGTTGTATTGAATGAGGATCGTGCACTGCGTCGAATGCTCGAACTCATGCTGGCGACGGATCGCACAAACTTCTATCAGACCGGTCGCAAGGTGATCGCCCTGAAACTGGCGCCGAATCGAATTTCTCACGTTCCCTCACCCATACCGGCACATGAGATCTTCATCAGTGCACCGCATGTCGAAGGACTGCATCTGCGCGGTGGTTCGATCGCCCGAGGTGGCCTGCGTTGGTCCGACCGCCACGAAGACTATCGAACCGAAGTACTCGGTCTTCTGAAAGCGCAAACGGTCAAGAATGCAGTGATCGTACCCACCGGTGCCAAGGGCGGGTTTGTTGTTCGCGATCCAAATCCGGCGGATCGCCAGAGTGAGGGCAAACGGTGTTACGCTGATTTTGTCGGCGGTCTTCTGGATGTCACCGACAACATCGCGGGTGGCGAGATCCGACATCCGGAACGCACACGCTGTCACGATGGTGATGATCCTTATCTGGTCGTCGCTGCTGACAAGGGTACGGCAACGTTTTCCGACCTGGCCAACAGCCTCTCCATGGCGCGCAGTTTCTGGTTGGGTGATGCGTTCGCCTCAGGCGGATCCAATGGTTACGATCACAAGCAGATGGGTATCACCGCTCGCGGTGGGTGGATTTCGGTACGCCGTCACTTCGCTGAGCTCGGCATTGACGTGCAGAACGATGAGGTCACTGTGCTCGGGATTGGGGACATGGCCGGCGACGTATTTGGCAATGGCATGCTCCTGTCGAACGCCATCGCACTGGTGGCTGCCTTCAATCACCAGCACATCTTTATCGATCCGGATCCGGAAACACAACCTGCGCACCAGGAACGCAGTCGTCTCTTTGGTCTGGACCGTTCAACCTGGGCTGACTACAACGTTGCACTGATTTCCACTGGTGGTGGTGTGTTCCGACGGGATGCCAAGCGTATCGCGATCACGCCGCAGATGCGTTTGCGCTTTGCACTGGAAGCTGACTCGCTCTCACCTGATGAACTCATTCATGAACTGCTCAAGGCGCCTGTTGATCTGCTCTGGAATGGTGGTATCGGCACCTACATCAAGGCTGCCCACGAAACCCATGAGCAGGCAGGTGATCGCGCCAACGATGGGGTGCGTGTCGACGCCACGGAACTTCGTTGTCGGGTGATCGGTGAAGGTGGCAATCTGGGTGTGACCCAGGCCGCCCGCATCGCATTCGGCGAACAAGGTGGACGACTCAACACCGATTTCATCGACAACTCGGCCGGGGTCGATTGCTCCGACCATGAGGTAAACATCAAGATCCTGCTCAATGAACTGGTTGACGCCGGTGATCTGACACTCAAACACCGTAACCGGATCCTCCTTGACATGACCGGCGAAGTTGCTGATCTGGTGCTGAACAACAATGACCAGCAAACCCTCACCATTTCACTGGCGCAGCTCCACAGCCTGGACCGCCAGGATGAATATCGACGGTTCATCATCGCACTCGAGCGTGACATGGGATTGAACCGTTCGCTCGAAGGGCTGCCGGGTGATGCACAACTGCTGGAGCGGGCGAGGCTGTGCCGAACTCTGACCCGGCCTGAACTCGCGGTGCTGCTTGCTTATGCCAAGATGCACATCAAGCGGGAGTTGGTCGAGGGCAGCTTTGCCAGCGATCCGGCTGCCCTTGCATTGCTGCAACAGTGTTTTCCCGTCTCGCTGGTGAATCAATTCGGCCGCGAACTGAACCGGCATCGATTGCGCGCACAGATCATCGCCACCCAGGCTGCCAACGTCATCGTCCACCAACTTGGTATCACGTCCCTGATGCATCTGCGTGAGATGGTTGGCGGAACGGTCGATGAAGTGGCTCGCGCATTTTTTGCCGCGTACCGTTGCCTTGATCTTGGGACTCATTGGCTCGACATCGAGAGGGAAAGAACCACGGCGCAGGTGAAGTCCGAGATGCGCCTCGAACTGATTCAGGTGGCACGGCATGCCACCCGCTGGCTGCTTCGAAATCGTCGCACAGCCGCCTCCATTGATTCGCTGGCAGCCGAATTTTCGCCTGTTCTGACCGCCATCAATGACCTGCGACTGGCGCTGCTTGGACCATCCCGCGCAGCGCAGGCGCGAGTACGGATCGAGTCCTGGCTGCAAGCCGGTGTGCGCTGCGAACTGGCAACACGAACTGCACAAGCATCGGCATGGGTGACGGCGTTTGCCATCGGCGATGCCGCCGCGACAGGAAAACTCGACATTTCAGTCGTGGCCGCTCACCACACGACGCTTGGTGGCGCCATGGCGCTCGATTCCCTGGCCGACAAACTGCTGGCGGTTGAGCCGGAAACTCATTGGCAGTCAATGGAGCGCGATATCCTGGTCGAAGACGTCACGGCCGCGCAAAGCCGTTTGGCCGCCTCGTCGGCCGCCAGCGGTCTGAGCCCTGACGATTGGCTGAATGATCACGACTCGCTGCTGCTCAACTGGCAGGCGATTGTGCGGGACCTCACGCAGTCCCAGGGTGGCGAGTTCGCCATGCTGACGATGACCTGCCGGAAATTGAATGACCTCTGGCGAGGCGTCTGATGAAAGAGCCCTGCACCAGAGTCGGGCACCACGCCACGCGTTAAGTTACCATTCATTGGGCAGTCATCATCGGAACCGCGACATGTACAGATTCAACCTGGGGGCGGCTCTGCTGCTGCCTGCTCTTCTGTTGTCTACACCGGCAATCAGTTCGGTCCTTCCCCTCGACAACTTCGTGCTGCTGGATCAGAACGGCAAGGCGCAGGAGTTGTACTACCAGGCAGACGTCAAGGTGCTGGCACTGGTTGCTCATGGCAGCCAGTGTGATTCAACCACCGACAGTTTCCGCTCGTTGACAACTCTGCAGGACAAGGCTGCGGGTCAAGGCGCCAGAATTCTGCTCATCAACAGTGAGCGCGCCACCACTCGTGCTGCGCTGCACAAGACCGCGCTGGCACAGAGCGTCGCGGCGCCGATACTCGCCGACAATACCCAGCTCATCAGCGCCTCGCTGGGATTAAAATCCGCTGGTGAGGCCATGCTGGTTGATACCAGCACGTGGGCCGTGACCTGGCGAGGACAGCTTGGTGACCTGAGCCAGGCGATCGACAACCAGCTGGCTGGCAAACCGGCGCTCGTTTCGAAGTCCGCTGGCTCAGGTTGTGCCATCGACTACGAACCCGTCGACACGTCGATCACCTACACCGCCGATGTCGCTCCGATCCTGCAAAAAAACTGTGCGGTCTGCCATACCACCGGCGGCATCGCACCCTGGGCGATGACCAATTACGAGATGATCAAAGGTTTTGCGCCAATGATCCGGGAGGTTCTGCGCACGAAGCGGATGCCGCCCTGGCATGCCGACCCTGAATCCGGCAGTTTTCAGCACGACCGGACACTGTCGCGCGCAGACGTCCGAACGCTGATCAGCTGGGCTGAAGCAGGCAGTCCGCGTGGTGAAGGCGCTGATCCGTTGGCCGAAACTCCGGTGGAGTACAGGGAGTGGCCTCTCGGCAAGCCTGATCTCATCGTCGATCTACCAGCCTTTACGCTGCCTGCGACCGGTGTTGTCGACTATCAGTTCCCGCGGGTCGCCAATCCCCTCGACCAACCAGTCTGGGTGCGCGCCGCAACCATCGTGCCGGGAGATCGCTCGGCAGTGCATCACATCCTCATGGGAGCCTCGGAACCCGGGGTGCCTGTGGTCGAAGGACGCGAAAACGTGTTCGACAACTACATCATTGGCTATGCACCCGGTAACGAATCCGCCGAGATGCCAAAGGGTACCGGCGTTTACGTTCAGCCAGGTACGGAGTTCCTGTTCCAGACGCACTACACACCCTATGGCAAAGTGACCACGGATCGATCACGAGTGGGTCTCTACTTCGCGAAGGAACGACCTGATAATTATCTGCGAAATGCCGTCGTCATCAATCCGACGCTCAGCATTCCGCCGAACAACGAGGCATTTGGCGTCAGCGCGTACATCGAGTTCGACAAGCCGGCCACCATCTTCTCACTGGTGCCACATGCCCACTATCGTGGCAAAGCCTCGCGGTTCGAGCTGCTGCATACGGACGGTCATCGTGAACTCGTCCTCTCGGTACCAAACTACGACTTCAACTGGCAGCGCACCTACGTTTTCACCACGCCGCTGGACGTACCGGCCGGCAGTCGCCTGATCCACACCACGGTGTACGACAATTCGGCGCGCAACCTCCGCAACCCTGATCCCAACCGGACGGTGCCATGGGGCCTGCAATCACACGACGAGATGCTCTACGGCAACGTCAGCTACAGCTGGCGCGACGAAACCAGTGACAAGCCGATCCACGACAAGGGTCTCGCCGACACCTATCAGTGGGTGGGTTTCCTCGACCATGACATGGACGGCAAGCTGTCCTGGAAGGAATTGCCCCAGGGCATGAAGAAGCGCCTGGTACAGGGCTTCAAGATGGTCGATGCCAACAACGACGGCGGGCTGGATGCGGTAGAACTCTACGAGATCAACAAGCGGCAGGCACATCATCAGGCACACCAGCAGGCGTCAGCCGCACGCTGATAGACAGGGTCTGGTCATCCCGCCGCTTCAGGTGGGCGGGGTGGCAACGCAAACAGAAAACAGAACGAACCGAGCAGAGCCAGCGAGGCAAGCAGCGTGAAACCGGCGGTATAGTTGCCATAGGTATCAGCCATGATCCCGGCAATGATGGGGCCACCCGACATGCCAAACATCACGATCAGCGATGAAAAACCCATGATGGCGCCAAAGGCCTGCGTTCCGAAGTAATCCGCTCGAATCGCCACCATCATCGGGCCTCGAACACCCCACGCCAACCCGTGCAGGGCGCAGAAGAAGAACACCGCGAGCAGGCCATTGAAATAGGTAATCAGGAGCAGTCCGCCGGTGTGCGCAAACATGCAGGCCATGCACACGAGACGCTTGGACACCCGATCACCTGCGTAACCACCCAGCAGTTGCCCCGCCATCTGGAATACCGTCAGCAGCAGAACCACATTGGATGCCTGTACCAGGCTGTAACCTGAGCCTTCCGTGAGGTGTGGAATCAGATGCACCATCAGCGCCGAGACGATCAACAGCGCCAGCGCGTGGCCAAAGGAAATCAGCCAGAACGACGCTGTTCGCATGGCTTGTCGGGCGGTGAATTGCAGAGCCGGCGCAGGCGGTGCCTCGTTCCCATCGAGCGCGTAGTCGATACCGTCGGGCAACTCGCCATGGTCTTCCGGTCGATGTTTGATCAACTGGACCAGCGGCAGGCCGATTGCCAACACAATCAGTCCGCTCGCAAACGCCACTGCCCGCCAACCGAAAGCCTCCAGGCCCAAGGCGATCAAGGGAATACACAAACCGCCCAACGAGTATCCCAGCTGCGACAGCGAGATCGCCGTTGCCCGATAACGATTGAACCAGTTGACCAGCGAGACCATCAGCGTTGCGTACCCACCAAGACTGGTGCCAAGCGCAATCAGCACGAAGGTCGCATAAAACGTGAACAGTGAGTTCACCTGGCTGAACAGCATGAAGCCAACACCAAACAGGATCATGCCGGTTCTGAGTACCGGCAGTGGCCCATAACGATCCACCAGCCAACCCTGCAGAGGACCTAGCAGACCGCTTTCGATGCGGGTCAGCGCAAACGCACCAGAGAGCACCGCTTTGCTCCACTCGAATTCCGCTTCGAGCAACACAACGTAGGCGCCGTAGGAGGACATCCAGAGAACTGCGGAAAACCACTGCACACCTGCAGCACTGAGGACGATCCACCAGCCATAAAACACCTTGCCGGCTGGGCGGATCATCACATCAAATCGTTGCGCTGCCCGCTGAATCACTGAGCTCTAACCCGTCTGGACCGGAGTATTCATGACGGTTCGTCGCCAGTGACAAGATGCGGGAAAAGACAGTGTGGCGCGCCTTTCAGGCGTGCAGTCGTACTTTAGAGTACGGCGAGCACCTGGAAAGAGCACGCGCAGTGTTTTCACGCATATCGACAGCCGCAGCAGAACGTTCATGAATAGTCCGTCCCAGGGATCAGGCTTTGGACAATCGCGCTACAACAGCCTGCCGCTCGACGTCGACGAACCAGAATCACACCCCGCCGCGCAGGAAAACAAATTGTCCGCTCTCATGCCCTGCACGTTCGATGCTGCCAAACGTCGGCGTCTGGTTGATCTCGTCACCATCGACCGTGTATTTCACGCGCTCCTTGAGATAGCTGAACAATTGCTCGCCGTGAATGATGCCCTTGTTTTCACCGAGTACGCCCAGCAGTTCGCGGGTGAATACGGAGTGTTCGGTACCACCACCACCATCCAGCACCGGACCGTCGCCTCCCGAGGTCAACATGGTGCGCGACCGGCTGCGGATCAGATAAGGAAGCATCATCTGCAAGTCCTTGGCGCTGTAGGTGGTACCGCCAGTCGACTCGATTCCGGAGCCTGAATAACAGGAATCCGCAATCACCATCACGTGGCGTGCCGGGATGGTCTTGATCCAGTTGGCAACATCTTCCGAACCCAGTCCGGTACCGGGTGCTTCTGCTCTGGATCCGACATCCACCGGCAACCAGTAACTCTGCTCCTGTGTGCTATACCCGTGACCTGCGTAGTAGATGATCACCAGATCATCAGGTCCGGTCAGATCCTTCAGCTCCGCAATGCCCTGGAACATCTGCAACCGCGTAGCATTGAGCAACAGCTTCGAGCGGAACCCATAGTCCCGCTGCAGGACTTCGTGCAGCGCCTTGGCGTCACTGCCTGCGTTTTGAAGTGGGGTGAGATTGCTGTATTGGTCATTGCCAATCACCAACGCATGATAACGACCGATCTTGGCACCATCTGGCAGTTTGATCTTCGAAGTATCTGCCATCGCTGAGCGACTGGCATAGGCCTGCCGGCGCAGATTGATCTCGGCGATCTGACCACGATACTCATCCATGTCGCGCTGCAACGCAGCGATACTGGCTTCCTGTTCGTGAATTCGAGTGTCCTGTGCCGCGAGTTTTTGCTGCAATTCCGTTGCCTGTGCCGGTTTGGCAGCAGCCACGCTTGTTTTCAGCACGGCGCGTTCTTTGTTCAGTGCGCTCAGCGCTGCAGTTGCTTCCTTGAGTCTGGCATCCCGCACGCTGAGCAGCTGGCGGGTGCTGGCCAGTTCCGCTTCACTCTTCGCGAACCTTGCTTCCGCCAACACGGTTGCATTGACCTGATTATCGAGTTTTGCCCGTAATGTATTGGCTTCGGCTGCAGCCGAAGCCAGGGCCTGCTCCATCTTGCCGACGTCCGTCTGACGGGTTGACAGCGCCGTGCTCAGTTGCGCATGTTTTTGCTCCAGCGCCACCAGTCGACGCCTGGCATCTGCATCACGCGCTGCAGCGGCGCGAACGTCGGCGAGTTCCTTTGACAAGGCTGCAAACGTGCCATCGTTTTCACCAACCGACTTGCGCACGGCGGCAAGTTCACTGGACAGACGCTTGACCTCCTGATCCTTGGTCGCAAGGGTTGCCATCGCGGCGCTGACCTGCGCGTCAGCCTCGCTGTTGACCTGCGCCAGTTCCTCCGTCAACCGTCGGTTCTGAGCCTCCACCTGCTTCAGATTGGCGGCCAGCTGAGCCTCCTGCACACCCAGCTCACCGTCCAGGGAATCGATCTGATACCGCTGGTCGTCGATCGTCTTCTGCTGCTCGACAAGCTGCGTTCGCAGCTTTGCCAGTTCTGCCGGGTCACCCGCTGACAGAGTCGAGATCTTGTTGCGCAATGCCGCCAGATCTCGTTCAGCCACTGCCATGGCAGAACGTCGTGTGACCAGATCCTGCTGCGCCTGGGCCAGCGCGGTTCGGGCAGCCGTGGTTTCTTCGCTGCGCTTTTGCAATTGTGTCGTCAACTGCGCAATGCGCTGATCTGCTGACGTCTTGTAGGCTTCGAGTTCACTGGCCAGTACCAGTTCTTCGCCGGCACCGGTTGCCTCACGCCACAGATTTACCGCCAGCAGCCCATCTTGCGGGACGCCCAGACCACGTTCAGCCAGCCGTGCCAGTTGCATCTTGGCGGTGGCATTACCTGCAGTCGCCGCCTTCTGATACCAGGCCGCTGCGTCCTGGTAACGCGGTGGTGTATACAGATATTGATACACATCACCAAGACTCAGTTGTGCATCCAGGTCACCACCCTCGGCTAGCTTGGTGAAAAAAGCTGCCGCCGAATCCGGTTGGGACCGGTCGTAATACGTATATTCACCGCCCCGCAGTTCACACTCCCTTGCACTGCTTTCAACCAGCTTGCGTCGCTCGGGATACGTCATGTTGCCAAGCCTGCGAACCCGGGCTGGCAACAGACACGGCACGATCTGATAGGTTTTGGCGGTTGCCAGCATATCCGGTTCTGCAGTGACCACCGTGGTCCCCGGCAGCACCAGCAGCGCAAGCCCCGCCATCACAGCGCTGATCTTCCATCCGCTTGTGTTCATCAGCCCTCCTGAATTCAATAACTGCCAAGCCGCTGCCTTTTTTGCACGGCAAACCCCGGAGCCTCTCATGGGAGGCTGAGCAACTCGCCTCCGACCGCTACACAATTCCACGATTGCATGGCAGTAAGCAACTGCGGCCACTGACGTTCCCAGCAGCAATCGTGGGTAAAACGCTGCACTATGCAGAAACGGCCTTTGGCTGCTGAAGACAGGCCCGAAGCCAGACCCGCCGGCACGTTTTCATCCTTGCCGCCCAACAGATGCAATTGCGGCAACTGCCGCAATTCGCGCAACACCGCGACCGGATCGGCCGCTCGGTCAAGCGGGGTATAACCGTGATGTCGTGTCCAGGCGTCGGTGTCCAGATTTGCACCAACGGTCAGGAGACCTCGCACATTCTCCAGTCTGCTGGCCATGTGCATCGCAATCGTTCCACCACCACTATGGCCAATCAGGATCACTGGACGACCATGGAGCAATTGTCGCGCCGCCACCACCATACTTTCGACTACGGGTTCCGCGTAACGTTTCGTGGTCCACCATCGTGCGTCACATTGATCCCCTTTTGCCATGCCCAGATAACACGGGCGACCCAGATAGTACGACGGGCCGGGATCCTTGAGCATCCAGCGCAGTACCTGGGATCGTCTGGGTGTCGGGTCGGCTGCGACGCTGGTGCGGTTGATGAACGGACGGCCATCACCATCGATGTAGAGATGCACCAATTCTTCTTCAGCAACTGAAACTGCATCGGCATCGGCGTCTGCCCCGACTCGAACCCCAGGCTCAGTCTCAGACCGAGATCGCTCAATGACTACATGCAGGAAATTCGCGCCGCGAACGACGCGACTGCGGGGATCGTGAGTTCCGGGAAACGACTGGAGGGAGCAAGCAGCTACGGCTGGCATGAGCAGAATCAGCAGGCATCGCATCAGGTTATCGGAGTACGGTCCAGCAGTTCGACACAAACTGGATTCTCCCGCACGGCATTCGCGTCGGAGTCGACCAGTTGCATGAACATCTGCTGCAATCCAGGCTCGTTCATCACCTTGAGCCCGGAACACACCAGACTGATGCGATCTGCTTTTGCCTCCGGTTTGGCTTCCAGCGACAACGCCACACCCTGTACCTCTCGAACCATCCGCAGCACATTGGCACCCGCCTGTCTCCGGTTGGCCGGTGACTCTGCCCGGGTCAGTATCTCGAGATACGGCCTGAACGCAGTGCTGCTGCCGGTCAGCAGTGTGTACAACCCGCGTTCGACACTACCCTGCGCGAGGTAATCCGTTCCCATCTTGTGAAAAAAAGCTGCCTGCTCCTCCCAACCGACGATCTGTTCCTGGTCCGCGATGGCTGCCGGGTCCAACGGATACTGATCGAGCAGATCGTCGATCAAATCATCATCGCTGACACCCAGGCTGAGAAAGTACTGGCTGCCGAGTACACCGGACAAGACCAATACGACGGCAATCCAGGGCCAGGGTGATGCAGCACTGCCCTGGGGCGAGACAGCGCGAATGAAATCGGTAACCGTCGCCGGCCGATCAGCACGCTGCATCGCCAACGATGCCTTGAGCGCTTTCCACTGGCGGGTCTTGAGTCCGGGCGGCCGCTTGGGCACCAACTGCATTGAACGCGCTTCGATCGCCGTGCGCCGGTCATAGGGATGTTTGCCCGTCAGCAGTTCGTAGGCTATGCAACCCAGGGCAAAAATATCGTCCTGTGGTCTGGGCCGCTGGCCTTCGAACATCTCTGGGCTGGCGTACTGGGGAGTCAGCGCACCGAGGGTGTCCGGGTCAAACCGGGTAGTCCCTGAAGACGCTTGACTCTCATCCAGGGTGCGGGCGATACCGAGGTCCAGCACCTTGACTTCACCATTCTCGGTGACCAGCACGTTGCGTGGTTTGACGTCGGCGTGAACGATGTTCTTCTGATGTACATACTCGAGCCCACGGGCGATGCCTTCGATCAGCGGCCATACCTCAGCGAGCTTGTTGCCCTCCGGACGATTGCTGATGAGGACATCAAGCGCCTGTCCTTGCAGGTACTCCATGACCATGTAGACGTGGTCGCCTGCACGATCAAAGTCGAACACGGAAACGATGTTGGGATGGCTCAGGGTACGAGACTGGGTGGCTTCACGACGCAGTGCCGCAAACGCCTGGGGATGATCCCGGAAGGACGCCCCCAGCACCTTCAGCGCAACAAACGGGTTCGACTTTTCGGCTTGCCAGTCACGTGCCAGGAATACCTGACCCATACCGCCTTCGCCGAGTACACGTTCAATGACAAAGCGATCCCTGAGAACGTCTCCGAGCTTTAGCTGTTCGACCACCTCGCGGATGACAACGCGAGTACGATCATCGTCTGGCGACTCTTCGATAGTGCTGTCCGGACGGTCAGTCATGCTCGTGATCGATTCGAACGGCTGGTTTCATCTCGAACCCTGCCGGTCAGCCCCCTGTTGCTCGCTGTGGCCGATTGTACTCCACTCACTGAAAATACTTTATTCACCAGCAGCGACGCAGTTCACCGGACTTGCTTAGCCCGACTACTGAACGATAGTATCGCTCATCCATCGATCTGCGCACTTGCATCCGGAACAACCACTCCGAATCGACCAGATTTTGTCCCGGCCGTTTTTTCTGGATGCGGCTACTGAGGTCGGTGCGCCAGGTCAAGGCCGCAAAAAACCAAACCAATCGTTCTCATGGAGGGACAATGACCACCCAACGTAATTCAGCAGGTTTCGCGCAACGTGCACTGTTTGTCGCAATCAGCGCTGCTCTTGCCGCAGCTTCCGGTTCAGCGTATGCAGTCGGGCAGACCGATGTCGGCCGCTCCGTACAGAACCTGGGTGGCAACACACTGCAGGTACGTGCGGCGGACGCCATATTTGTGACGTGCGCGGGGCTGGACGGGGTGGACGACAAGACCCCGGATCAGCTGGCCTTGAACCTGCGCTGTGCTGACATGTCCCAACAGGCAATTTTCCTCAATCCGATCTCCGGGCCGACACCGGCCATTCCCGGCGCTGATGTGTTCGGGCTGGCGCGCCTCGGCGCTACCGGCGTGCAGCAGTATTTCAGTCTTCTGCAGCAATTTTCCGGTGAAGAAGCATCGACTCAGGGTCGTTATGCAACCGAAGGCTCGGCATCACAGTTCAAGAGTCTGGCCAGCCGCCTCGGCGCGATCCGGCGCGGTGCACGCAACAGCGGCCTGGCTTTCAACCTGCAAGGTGTCGATGTACTGTCGGTTGCCGACGCTTCCGATCAGGACTCACATAACCGTGCGCTGATCGGTGGTGCCGCCAGCGAGAGTGACGCCGATCTGGGGTGGGCCTGGTTTGGCAACGTCGAATACGGTTTTGGTGACCGGGATTCATCCGACAACGAAAACGCCTATGACGCGGATTCGTTTGCCGCCTTGTTCGGCGTCGATTATGCAGTTTCCGAGAACATTGTGGTGGGTGCGGCCCTCAACCTGAGCCGTACCGATGTCGACTTCGATCGGGAAGCCGGTTCTGGTATCCAGGGTGTTTCCGGTGGTGGTCTCGAAACCCGCAACGAATCCCTGTCGGTCTTTGCCAGCTTTTCCTATGGCCCAATGTACGCAAGCACCATTTTCAGCTATGGGCGAGGTGACGTCGACATGGAACGCGTGATCAACATCGGGTTGCCATCAGCAGGCGGTGCTGCCGGCGCACAGGCGGCGCTTCTGGCACGTGCCAGTTCCGATACGGAAACTGATCAATGGGCGGCTGAAACCCAGATCGGTTACACCTTCGGTGAAACTGCAACCACACTGGATCTGTATGGCGGACTCAGCCTTGCATCTGTGAAAATCGACGGATTCAGAGAGGAAGGTACCGTGCTGGGCCTCACCTTCGGTTCCCAGGAAATCGACTCGCTGGAAGGCTTCTTTGGCGCCAGCGTGCGGCGCGCCATGTCCACCAGCTCCGGAGTCTTCGTTCCCTACGCAAGTGCCGAGCTTCGATACGAATTTGATAACGACGAGCGAACGTTGAGCGCAAGGTACACCCTTACGCCTCGCGCACCCGGAGAAATTTTCCAGAATGAAATCGACGACTTCCTGATACCCACCGACGGTGCAGACAACACCTACGTCGACGTCACGCTGGGTGTTTCTGCACAGTACGGCAACAACATGGCCGCGTTTGCGCAATTCAGCTCGCTCCTGGCCTTGAAAGATGTCACCGCTAACGTCTTCACGATAGGGCTGCGCGGATCGTTCTGATCCCGAAGAAAAAGAGCCTTGCGGACACTTGTCGCAGGGCTGCCAACGACTCGTCCGCTCTATTCATGAATCTTCTGCTACGGTTGCCTATCTAGCCCGGACTATTCATGAAGGTTCGTCGCGAGGGTGACGAGATGCCCGAACAGACAGCGTGGCGGGCGCTGGAAGGCGCGCAGTCGTACTAACAGTACGGCGAGAGCACCTGGAAGGAGCACGCGCTGTGTTTTCACGACTATCGGCAGCCGCAGCAGAAGATTCATGAATAGACCGAGCTAGGAATCTGCGCGCGACATGATCATCGTTTCTGCAGTGCGGTCGAGGATGCGAAGCTCGAGTTCCTGACCACCGTGGCCGAGGTGAACCACACATTTCGACGGGATCTGCCCCCGTTTGACCAGCACGCCGTTGAGCAATGTACCGTTGCTGCTGTTCAGGTCGACGACAATCCAACCCGTTGCCGCCGGTTCAAATCGCGCATGGTTGCGACTGGCGACCGGATCCAGTGTAGACACTTCACAGGACGCATCCCGCCCCACGGTGAACGTCGAAGTGAAGGATGATGTCCGTCGTTTGCCCATGTCGCTCCAGCTGACTTCCAGTCCACCGGGTGGTGTTGGCGCTCGGGGTTGAAACGTGGTTGAAGTCTGCCGCGCATCCGTCTCTGCCGCAACATCCTTGGGATCACGAACCACCCCCTCCCGCGTCAGCTCATAGAACCAGGCGAGTGCGACCACTACCGGAAACAGCAGCAGCAGACCGATGATGATCGCCCGCACCACCCAGTGCGGAGCGCCGAAGTTGGGCAGCAACTCGGATGCACCAAGCGCTGCACCCCACGCCGAGACGATATAGATACTGGCAACCTGGAAGACCTTCCGCCGCTTCAGCTCTTCGATGAGTTCGAACAGGCGCTGCATCGTTGATTGCTACATCAGAAACAGAAAACCAAGCCCCAACAGGACAACGGTTGCGACGACGCCAAGGATGAGCCCTGTCTTGCTGCCACCACCACTCGGACCGTTACGCTCTTGTCCCGGAAATTGAATGACACATTCCACCGAACCGATCTTCATTCGATCGCCAGCATTCAGGAACCCTGTCACCACTTTGGAGTTGTTGATATAGGTGCCATTGGTCGAAAGCTGGTCAACGATTTTCCAGCGTCCACTCTGATGAATGATCTTGGCGTGAAAATCCGACACCCCTTCATCGGCAAAAACGATATCCCTTGCCTGATCCTTGCCAATCGTCCATTCGCTCGCCCCCTGGCCAACTCGCAGCGTGATGACTTTGCCTGCCGATTTGCCGGTACCAATCTGCAGGTACGGATCGTTGCCGGAATCACCCACAGGGTTGTACTGACCGGCCATCTTCTGAAGATCTTCTCGCGAAAAGACCTGGGTACCCGCACCGGATGCCTTGCTGTCAGGATCCGCCCAACTCCCCGGCTTCACGGAGCCACCGCTTAGCGGCACCTCTTTTCTGACTTCCCGTGGCGCTTCTGCCTTTGGAGCCTCGGCTTCCTTGCGGACTTCTCGGGGTGTTGCCTTGACTGTTTCCTTCGGTTTTTCTTTCGGTGGTTCTTTCGCTGCTTCTTTCTGCACCTCTTTCGCTTTGGCCGCAGCCTCGAGATCTTTCTGCAGATCCGCGGCCGGACGGAGAATCGTACGCTCGAGGTCGGCGATACTGCGAATCACCGTCGCGCCACCGTCATCTGCCGGTTCACCTTCGATAACGAACTTGAATCTGGCCGTATCGAATGCTACTTCGTCGCCATTCTTCAGTCGTTGTCCACCTTTGATACGAATACCGTTGACGAAGGTACCGTTGGCAGACTCAAGATCGGTCAGCGTGACACCTTCACCATCGATGGAAAAACGGGCGTGATTCCGGCTTGGATGACCTTCCGTAAGCACCAGATCACAATCATCCTTGCGTCCAACCAGGAAGGTGTCCTTGAGTGCTACGCCCTCACCCCCGGAGTGAGGGCGCAGTATGAACTCGCGCTCCGCGCTCATGTCATGTCTCCTGAATATCCCGTCATCATCAAACCTGTTATCAACGCGGCAATCACCAGCAGGCCCAGGAGCCACCACCACCCATTACCGGAGGCTTGGCGTCCCTGTTTTCCGGCCAGAGGTGCCGCTGTCGCCTTGCCCAGCGCGCTGCCAGTCATCGCCCGGCCACGCACCACAGTGGTCTTCTCTGAATCCCGCGCTCCGACCGGTTCTGCCACTGCGCTGGGGCCATCGTAACGAACCAGCACAGTACTGATATTGTCCCGTCCACCTTTCTCACAAGCTGTGTTCACCAACTGATCTACACAGATCTGCAGATCTGTTTCGGCGCGCATGATGTCACCGATTTCGGAGTCCGGGAGTTCGTCATACAACCCATCGCTGCACAGCATCAGCACGTCACCCTGCTGCAGGGGACAGGTGATGGAGTCCGGTGCCGGATCACCATATCCCAGCACCTGCGTCACCACATTCCGCTTCGGATGTGTACGTGCCTGCTCCACGGTGAGATGCTGACCGTCGATCAACATCTGCATGAACGAGTGGTCTTTGGTCAGCTGTGTAAGTTCCCCGGCGCGAAAAAGATAGCCGCGGGAATCCCCTACCCAAACCATCTCGCATTGTGCATCGCGAATCCGTAGTGCAACCGAAGTGGTGCCCATGCCCTTCTGGGCATCGTTACTGGCCGCCTCCAGGACCACTGCAGCATGGGCTGCGAGTGTTGCATCCTGCAGCCCTCTGCCGGCGGCAATTTCTGCGAGCAGCGTATCGCGTGCTACCCGACTGGCCACTTCGCCTGCTGCATGACCGCCCATGCCATCGGCAACGAGCCACACACCACGCTGAGGGTCGGCGCCCAGGCTATCCTCATTGAGGTTATGGACCCGACCCACATTCGTACTGGCAGCTGACCGGATCATTAGCGACTGATGCTCTTCACAGACTCGCGAGCGCTGCGTTGCAAGCAGCCCTGAAACTGGCCGGTTTGTACTTCGTCTCGTCTTCGACCGAGGCAAACAGCTTATCGAGCACCGTCTGCAATCTGTCAACGTCATCGACGTAGTACGAAAGGCTCTCGATACCGTAAAACGCCTGCTCGGCAGCAGCAAAATCATTCAGCTGGCCATCGGCGCCCTGCTTCGCGATCGATTTGCGAACTGCCCGGATATCAGCGGCAGTGAAGTTCCGACCGAGCCACGCAGCCTTGCGACCGTTCAGCCACTGCGAAAGTTCGGCGGCGGCTGCCCGGGTCTGCGGATAACCGGTTTGACCGGCGATGAGTAACTTGCGGATCTGCGCATCGAGTGCAGCTGCATCACTGCTGCTCACCACTGCACCAACCGAACGCAACATGAGCATGTGATTGTCCTGCAGGCGCAGACCACCAGGCGCGAGCCCCTGCTTGAGTCGCAAGCCACCCCAGCGCACATCGCTCATTTCGTGATGGCAGCTGTGGCAGTCATACAGCGAGAGTTCGGGTGCGATGCCTGCACTGGAGAGGAGATCACTTTGCAGCATGCCAAGATAATTCTGCGCCGCCGCAATCTGTCCAGTCAGCCACAGGCCAAAGCCGACGGTAGATCGTTTCCGCTCGACATAGTCTTCGTCCTGGTCATAGTGAGCAGGTTGATTGGCAGTGAACGACTCAAGCTCAAAGACCAGGCGTGGATGTCCGGCGCCCATGATGCGGTGTGTGGTGAACTGATCCTTGGTGCCCATATGACAGCTCAGACAAAGCCGTGCACGCTCGGAGGGGTCTTCCGACGGAAACATGCCACGAGCCAGATTATCCGCGTGTTTGACGCCGGGTTCGGTATGGCTTTCCACCCACCGCTCTCCGCCGCCATGACACGCCTCACAACCAACACCATCATCCAGCTGGAATTTCGGGCCGCGTTTGTCCACGGGAACATTGTCGGCATGGCAATCCAGGCAGATCTTGGCCGTGTGCGCGGCCGGCAACCCCAGATTGGTTGCAATGCGTTTTGACTTTTCGCTGAGCAGCGTCTTGTAGGCCTGATGGTGCCGGTCTTCGGTCGACCAGATACGAAACTCGTTCATCCACACGTTTCGGTTGGTCTGCGCCGCCTGCTTGCCATGACACACACTGGATGCACAACTGGCAACACCAAGGTGGGCATCATCGGAAATGTTGACGGCCAGGGCTCCCGGACTCACCAGCGCCAATTGCGCAAGTGAGGCTAGCAGAGCGACCAGCCGCCAGCTGGCACCTTTCATCAGGAACGGCCAGCCAATCTGCCTGCGTCTGAGATCAATCTCCAGAACCCCCTCCTGCCTCTCCGGTCACAGCCCCAGGGGCCACAACCTTCGGGGTCGCACCCGTGTCTGCTGTAGATTTTGCCGATTCGAGTTTATCTACAACAAACCATGGCTGGCCATCCTTGTTGAGGAACAGCCGTCGCATTTCTTCCAGATTCAGTGGCCTGGAGCCCAGACGGCCGAACACAGCCACCTGGCCTCCCGTCTCGTCGACGCCGCGGTCACGCTCCAGCGGCCGGGACAGGCTGCGCGCCGGCTTGCCGGTGGCCCGACTGGCGATCAGTCTGGGGTTTGGCTCGGGGCTGAAGCCATAGAACTTGGGCTGCAATTCGGGCGAGGTAAGTTGCAGGATCTTGAGACCCGCCGTGCCATCTGCGACGTACGCAAACAACGAAGCATTGGTGGTCGCGACGATCACGTCCGATGCATCAACCACACCCTCGGTGACGGTCCGGAAGGTTTTCATCGCCTCAGGATTCTGCACATCGACGATGACCAGTCCTTCGCTGCCCGCCGCCACATAGGCATAGGTACGCGAAACAAAGACCCGTCGTGCATCGCTCAGCGAGATCGTGTTGTCCGGAATCAGACGGGCCTGTTCGGGGTTCGTGATATCAACCGTCTTGAGTCCATCACGATCCGTGACAAACAGGTAACGGAACTGCTGCATCGATGACGTGCCGCCATTGAGCGGTACGACACTTGCCACCACAGGCTGCAGGGGATCGTTGATGTTGAGGATGACCAGGCCAGCGTCGGCAATCACGTACAGGTAATAGCCACCTACCGTCACGTGCCGGGCACCATTGAGCACCCCACCTTCATTCCAGGTCAGCGCCCGCTCCAGGAAGTTGTCGCGTGATTCACCGTCCGCCAGCGTATTGATGTCCACCAGGATGAGGCCTTCCTGACGATCCGTGATGAACATGTAGTTATATAGCGGATGGAACGGCTGCTCCTGGTTGTCGATCCGCATCAGGTCACCCTGGTTGCGTTCCGGTGCAATGGGTTGCGTCGTTGGCAACGCCACGCAGCTCGCATCTTTTGAGCCTACCCGTGTGTCGTGACCGAGCGGACTGAACGGAGCCGTGATGATGCGCTGCGAAATGCCCTTGTTGGCAATGCTGGCCGCGTCAAAGACCTGTACCCCACCGCTGCCTTCCGAAACAAACACGTACTCGCCACGCATCTGGATGCACCCGACCGTGCCTTTGGTTCCATGATTGAACGCGGTCTCCAGGATCTGACCCTTGTCCTGATGCGCCTGGAAGTAGTCAGGGTAGGCATAACGATGCAGATAGCTGCCGATCACGGCCTGGGGTTCATCCCATTCCGTCACCTGGACGGCACTGATTTCACCTTCACCACCGACCCATGCGTTGTAGCCGACAAAGTTGATGAAGTTGGTTCCGAACATCAGCGTCTGCGCCATGATCGCGTTGTTATCATTGTCCTTCGACAGATGGCAATCGCTGCAGGTCTTGGTTTCCGTCTTGCGTTCCGTATGCGGGAAATGCGGGTTGAACGCCTGGGAACTGAAGCCACTGGCAGCAATCGGCGGCTGCTGGATATAGATCTTTTCCCGACTCGAGTTGGTCGATGAGAGGATCAACGCCGAAGTTGAACGCGCCGGTGCGTACTTGGCACCTTTGTGCGGCTCACGTTTAGCCAGCATGAAGATCTCGTCCCGTGCCACCTGCGGGTTATAGGTTGCGAAGTTGCGCGATTCACCACCTTCGTAGTGATGTCGTTCCGTCTTCCAGTTCGCCTCGATTGGCAGATGACAACCTCCACAACTGGTCGTCCAGGAGGTATGGCAGGTGTAACACTCCAGTGAATCATTGGAGTGCGCCATGTCTGCCGAAGCGACGTCTGGCCCCCATTCCTGGGTTTGTGTGTTGCGGCTCATGAGTTTGGCGCGTGCCGCTTTTTCGTTGTAAGCGGGACTGCCTGGTGTGACCGAATCCTTGACCAACGACATTTCCCACTCGAGATCCGGATCCATCACACTGCGTTGGAACAGTTTGTCACCAATCCACTCGAATCGCCGGCGCCCGTCCGGGGTTCGCAGTGCTGCCATTTCCAGACCACCTTCCAGCGCGGCAGGCCCTGAAGTGTACAGATTCGGATATTCCCTGGCTGTGCCATGACAGTCCTTGCAATCCACTTCGACCGCCGCAGCAACTTCGCCGTGGATGTGGCCATTGCCGTGATTGTCGTTCGAAAAGTGGCAATCCACACAGTGCATTCCCACATCCGTGTGGACTGAAGACAGGTGTACGGCCTTGTCAAACTTCTGCGGATCTTCGTCGCTGACCAGATCCCCTTTGGCGTCGAGCAGATTGCCCTTGCGATCACGTTTGTAAATCGCACGGAAATTCCAGCCATGTCCATGATAATCCGCAAAACGGGTGTCTTTTGTCTGGCTGTTCAGATCGGAAACGTTTTTCAGGAACTCGACGTCGGCCCACTTGCCACGGGCCGCAGCCGCTTCGGGATTGCGGTCGTTTACTGCCCTTGTTTCTTCACTGGTCGGGTACTTCTGCTTTTCCGGCCACATGAGCGGCGCATCGGATTCATAGTCCCACATCGTATAGCCGAGATACGTATTCATGAACATGTTCGGCTGGTGCATGTGACAGATCATGCACTGGCTGGTTGGAATTGATCGTGTGAACTGATGTTTTAGCGGATGCCCCTCTTCATCCCTGGGGATGGTTGGATCTGCGGTCTGCGTCTTACCTTCATGACCAAATTGCGCGTAGACACCCGAATGGCGTTGGTCGCGATCGTTTGCATACACCACATGGCAGGACGCACAGCCAGAATGGCGATAGTCGCCCGGCTGGTCGTTGGTTCCCATGAACCACAGCAGCGGATCATTCAAACGGGTCTTGGTGATGTTGATGAGGGGCACAGCGATCCGCGCGCCAGTACCCGGACCCCGATTGGACTGCCGGATGTCCGGCTTGCCCGGCTCTTCGATACGCTGCATCAGACCCAGAGCGTTGGGGAGTGCAGTTTCCGGAAACAGGTTCGAAATGTTGCGGCCACCACGTTCAAAGACGCGGAAGATATCGGCTGGATAAACAGTTTCCCAGGCAGGCAATGGATACAGTCTGGGTAGAATACCTTTTGCACGTGCTGCAGCTTCCAGTTCCGGTGGCAGTTTTGGGCCTTCGATGATGGCACCTGTTCCATCCTTGGTGTAGCCCTCGCCAAGCACATAATTTTTGTACGGCAGAATCCCGTTGTTGTAGGACGCTCCACCCCAGAGCATGGCACCGGTTGCATGCATGCTGCGCTTGCTGGCTTCGATGATGCCCTGGTGACAGGCGCCACAGGAATCATCTGCGGCTCTGAAGTCCGATGGGTTGATGAATCGGATGTATTCGTTGGCTTCCTTGTTGAGCAGCGTGTACGTGCGTTCAGGGTTTGCCGAACTCGGGTAGTGCCAGGCCTCGGGGTACTTCGGCAGCACGTGAGCCTGCTCCCGGGCAGCGATGAACGTCGGGTCTTCGTTGGCCAGGCTTCCTTCGTGTGGATTGAGCACCGAGGCATTCCCGCCATGGCAGTCTGTGCAACCAAGACGTATCGCGGTACTTGCGTGCATGGTCTTCTGATCGGACTCGGTATGGCACGATACGCAGCCTTCGCTCTTGGCGGCCATGGATTCCGCGGTCTGGCTGGCCGGCGCCGGCTCGGCCCGCACCTGACTGTAATCCCGTTCTATGGCATGTTCACCTTCGGAGGCAACCACGGCCATCGGCATGAACAGCGACACAAGCAGACCAAGCCAGCTGGAGAGATATCGAATGCGCATGGTTCCAATCCTTCCTAGTACGCCAGCAGAATATTGAGAAGCAGGTAGTCGCTGTCCTCGTCGGGGAACAACGACTTGTACCCTTCGCCGGGAATCAGTCGGGAGTACGATCCACGAATGACGATGTTCTGGGACATCCAAGGGCGCCAGGTGGCAACGATCGAGACATCGTGACCGATCTCTTCATCAATCCCCGACTGATTGCGTGCGACTTCCAGCACTTCAGTGGTGTCGAAGCGCAGGTAGTTCCAGTTCGCTGCAATCCGTAACTCCGGTGTGACATCGACGTCCACGCCGGCTCCCAGCAACCAGATGCCCGGATTGACGAAGTTTGACTGGCCCTGCTCCTTGGAAGACCGGAGCGAATTCAGGATGCCGTTGCGACTGGACAGGGCCACACGCCCGCCCCCAATGAGCGGCACCGGCTGGCGAATCCAGTAACTGGTGTCGGCACCGGCAAACTGCGGGTTTTCCTGAATGGCATCAAAGCCATTGGACTTGCCATCAAACGGATCATCATCACCACTGCCATAGAGAAACGACAGCCGTGGTCTGATCCAGTCAAAGTCCATGGAGACTTCAGCGGCGGCAAAGAAGGCGGCAATATCACTCTGCCGTTCAGTGAATACACTTTCCTTTTCTTCGCCAAACGCGCCATAGAGCGAGGTTGTCAGATTGAATCGACCGAAGTGCCCATCTCCGTTGTAACCGACATAAAACACGTCGTAGGCGCGTGGGCGTTCCTGCCCAATGGACGCCGGTCGCGCAATGAATCCATTCTGGTCGAAATAGAAGTCGTTTTCCCGATTGCGGTTGTAGTAGAGCGAAAACTGGGACTGGAAGCCTTTGACCAGCAGATCCTGCCAGTACAGGTTGGCCACAAAAACATCATCGTTACGAATGGACTGGGTGACGTCGTTCAATCCGCTGTTGATGTCTTTTTCGAGGCGCCGGAACCAGGCCAGGTTGTACTGGAAGACGTTGTTCTCGCGTATGCCAAAGAGTCGGACACCCAACTGGTTGTCCGAGAAAAGGAAGCCACGGAAGTCTGAGGAAAATGGCTGGACACCTACACGCAGACTGTCGAAGTCAAAGCGGTCCCCAATGTTGCGCAGGTGCTTGTCAGCAAACAGCGCCTGAATGCCGATGTGATGATCCGTACGATCATCACCACGCTGGGGTTCAACTTCAAGACCGAGGATCTCGTCGATTTTCACGTGGTTGACGTTGATCACTGGTGTAAACCGGAATTCCCAGTCTGGTGGACGGAACACCGTGTCACCCTTGAAATAGACAAACTCGAGTGCAAGGTTGGTCGCCAGGATCGCCTGATCGGACCCACCAAAGATATCCAGCTTGCCGGCATCCCCAGTGGATTGACCACCTACCGGAGTTGCCACTTCGCGGATTTCGTAGATGGAATCGAGAATACCGCTGACATTGAAAAACCACTCACCGTGGACTGGCTTGTCACCCTTGAGAACGTTGCGGTTGTACGGGTCGTACCAGCGTTCCTTGTAGCCGAGCGAATCAACGATTCGCCAACGATCCGGCACCGGCACCATGGCCGGGTAGTCGGAGGGGTCCGGGCGAGGCACGGGGGAAACAGGATTGCGTGCCGCCGCACGTCCTGCGGCAGTACGTCGATCGTTGACATCGCCAATCTGCCGTCCTGGCCGACGGGCTCCTGGTGTCACTTCACCATCGGCGTCCAAAACTTCTTCAGGACAGGGTACACGTTCAAACCCCGGTCGCCGGCGGTTGACGATCCGACCGGATTCGTCCTTGTAACAGACCTCGGCAGACCACACGGCGGGGGTCCAGGACAGGGCCAGGAGAATTCCGGCCAGCATGGAAATTGTGGTTGCGAGGGTGGCTCTGGTCTGCTTCGCGGTCCGGAGACCGCTCCCAAACTGGAGACCGCACACACTCTGGAGACCGTTCCCAATCTGAGGACTGCTCTCACCGTGGAGAAAGCTCCCGGTGAGGGAAATCAATGGCATGTTCATCACTTGCCCTCGCAGACGTTGGTGGTATCGGAATCCAGGAACGGTGCCTGGGGACACGACACATAGCGCAGTCGCACATCACGCGGTCTGAGCTGATCCGCACGCATCGGAGCCGGTGCATGACCGAAGGCTCCATTCAACGCCTGACCTGCGTTGTGCAAACCAAGGAACGCAATCATGTCATCCTGGTCGATACCGTCTCCGGATACACCGACGGCGCCAATCAGCGTCGAACCCCGATAGACCGGTACGCCACCGGGGAAAATCTGAAGGCCGTTTGCCGTGCGCAGTTCAGTGACCGTCGACGCAACTACCGTCGGCCCGGGCAGGATACCGACTCCAGCGCAGTTCTGCGGCACGTCCGGGGACGCGCCAAGCAGGAACAGCACATGCTGCAGCACCGCATTGATCGAAAGATCCAATTGCAGGCCGCTGGAGAAAACACTCCATTCGCCGGCAGGTTTGCTCAGTGGACCGGCCTCGCTGCCATTGATGCCGTCGGGATAAAACGGCCGTGCCAGATTGCCCACCGAGCGATTGGCAAACGCAATCTGTCCATCTGCGAGCAGGCCAGAGCGACCAGTGAACGCCTGCACTGCGGTGACATATCCACCAAGGCTTTGCGAGCGTCCGGAACCGAGATAAAAGGCATCCGGCAGGTTGGTGATGAAAGTCGCGGAATTCACTGCCGAAAACAGCGCCGCAGTACGCGCCTTCTGCAGTGACACATCGGAACCAAACACTGGCGCGTCTCGCGTGCGCGCCATACCGAGGATGACTCCGGTCGAATCGATGACGCTGATCGTCACCCGCGCCTGGCTGCCAACGGGGCGACGAATCTGGGCACGTGCCCGGTTGGCCACTGCGAGCGCCTCGCTGAGCATCGTGCGCACTTCGTCTGCAGTGAGGGCGGCAGCGCCGGTCAGGGCGGCGTCGGTTCCGTTTCGGGGTGGAAACCGCAGATTGTTGTTTTCATCAACAAAAACAAAGGCATCGCGACCGGCAAAGTTCACGTCACCATCTGCGCGGATACCCGAGGCAGCAGTGCCAAAGGCGGTTCCCTGGATGATCGCGGCCTGACTGTAGCCGGGCAGCGCGAAGAGGCCACCGTCAGCGGCGTTGAGCGTGGCAAACGCGGGGGCACTGGAAGGTGTTCGCGACAGGTCATTGGCATCGACATCAGTAAACCGGAAGGTCTTGCCATCAACCGTGATGCGATCGGCACGACGATCTTCCGGTGAACCGAAGCCAAAGGCTGCGGCCACAGCGATCAACTCATCCACATCGTTGTCGAAATTGCTGATGGCAGGATCGATACCATAGCGGCCATCGGCAATGACACCGACACCACCCACTGCGGTGCCTCCCTTGTAGAGTGGCAGGCCACCAGGATCGGCGGACAAACCGAGTGGCGAACGTTTTGGACCTGCATCTGCCGTCGTGCCATTGAAGCGACGGGAAAAATCCGAACACGGCAACTGGCTGAACTGCACACCGAACAGCGGACCGCCCGGCTGATCACGCTCACCCGGGTTGAAGTTCTCCTGCACGATCTGATTGGCCGTGCGTGTCGTGAACGCATTACCTTCCGACGACAGGTAGGCCCCGGTGATCGCCTTGGCTACCGCAGCAGCCGCATCCACACCGTTCACGTCAAGGTTGATTCCTTCGAGCCCGGCATTGATGGTCGCCACGCCCTGACCGTTTACAGCAGTTGCGATATGGACACGCTGTCTGGCCATCTGCCAGATTCCGAGCACGTTGCCCACACGGTCGACCACGGCAATCGTCGCATTGAGATTGCGTCCCCTGGCCTCGTTGACCGCACGCGCAATGACCCCCTGGACATCCGCCACGGTGAGCAGGGTCGAGGTATCGGCGCAACTGCCGGTGCACGCCCGAGGCGTCGGATCCGCGCCAGCAGAACTGCTGCTGCCACCTCCCCCACCACCACACGAAGTCAGGAACAAGCACGCAGACACCAGGAGAGTGTTCCGCAGAATCGACAATGGTCGACGTCGGAGGTTCATTGACTTCGCTCCACAAAATCGAGGGGTTGCTTGCCAATCGGATGATAGGCATGGCAAGCAATACAATCCAGCGGCACGCTCTGCTCGCCATGTTCATCCGTATGACAGGCGGTGCAGTTATCAAGGCCGGGAATCAGGATGTCGCTGCTCTGCTCCGAAACGGTCGCCGCATGGCACGTCAGACACGCGTCCTCTCCAGATACATCCTTCTGCGTCAGGTGCGAATGGTGATCAAACTTCGCGGTCGGCATGAAGTCGTGCGAGAGCTTCACCGGCAGTACGGTGAAGCGGTTGTAAACATCACGGCCACCATTGTCTTCAACTTCATGGCACGTCACACAACCACGTTCCTGGAACTGCTGCTCGGCTTCAGATGCCGTTCGCTGGATCGCACACTGGGTCGCACCAAGGGTACAGTCGGTCACTGGCCGCGGAGTGTGAGCCTGGTTAGGCCGTCGCCGACGCTCACGCTGTTTGGGTACCACCGCACTACTGGGGTTCGAGTAATAACGAATGAAGTGCGCCTCCATGATGGCAACCGCCTCATGCGGCTGGCCATGTGGCAGTTGTCGCCCGGGGGAAGCCGCATCGAAAGTCAGCTCATGACAATCACGGCAATGTTCTTCCATCGCCACTGGTTTGAAATGCTCGCCATCGCCGGTCAGCGTATGGCAGTCACTGCACACCATGGCATCACCCGATGCCGTGGTGACCTTTTTACCGGCCAGATGCAGGTCATGGGGGAACTTGAGGTTCGAGCTTTCCACCGCCCCGGCAAGCTTGGTTTCGGTGGTTGACCAGGTGAAGGTGCCATCTGCTTCTTTGGTCGATCGCTCCAGCGAAATTTCAAACTCGGGATGCTGGGTATCGTTGAAGCCGGTTACCGGCAGCATGTGCGGGATCTTGTCAGTCAGGTGTTCAGGTTCTGCATGACAGTCGGTACACAGCGAATCTGCCGTGATCACCAGCAGCGTCGGTTCATTGTGTTCCTTGTGACAGGTTGCACAACGATCAATCGGCTTGCCAGCCAGAGACGCGTGTCCAGGCACAACATGATCGGCGATGTTCTTGTGGCACGCTTCACACGCTTCATCCTGGACCCGCTTGAAGAGTTCGGTGTGACAAGCCTGGCAATCATTGCCGATGGCCTGGTTGTGGATCGCATGCAGCGGACCGCTGGTCCAGATGGCATCGGTGATGAGCGATGACTCCGGGTCCGGTGTTGCGTCATTACCGTCCAGTACCAGCCACAATGGAATCGCCAGACCAATCGCCAATACCAGCGCCAGAAACAGCCACGACGGTGCCCGCTTGGACAGCCAGGTATCACTCAGACTCGCCTGATAGGCGCTCTCGAAGCTCGCGCTGTCCACATCCGGATTGCGCACCAGTTCCAGTGCCGCATCAAACCCGGCCGGCGCCGGAATTCTGGTCAGGTGATGGCCACCAATTTCGAAGCTGGCACCTTCGGCGAGTTTTGTCGACTTGACGTCCCTGCCATCAACTCGAAGCCGGGCGCGCCCTTTGGTGGTGACACTGATGTCGTTGCCGGACATGCGGATGGCGGCGTGCTGGCCCAATACTCCGGCACCCAGCAGCTGCAACATCTGACGCTGGGCACTGCCAATGGTGATCGGGTCTCCAGACAGCTCCCGGTCCCGAAATTCCTCATTCTGGCTTCCCGCACCGAGTCGTTCTCTGAGCAGCACGTCCATGGCGGCCTACCAGTAAAAGAAGGTGGTGATAATGTGGACGATCAATGCACCAATGAGCGCGATGGTCATCGGCACATGCACGTACAGCCAGATCTGCATCCAGCCTTGCAGCTGGATGTCCTTGCGCAACCTGCGCAGGATGGTTTGGCGGCGACAGAGCACCGACAGCAGTTCTTCCAGCGCCACCACTTCCTGCGCTTTTTCTGCACGTGGAATGAGGTGGGCGACGAAGTCAATCGCCAGCTGCTGATCCGGATGTGGGACAGGTTTGCCACCATCGACGGAGATGAGCGAAGCATCGCGCGCGGAGAGTTGTGCCCACACACCACCACCCACTGCAGTACGTTCGATGCTGCTCGTCACGCCTTGCTGTACCTCGGACGAACACTGGCGACCCAGCGTCAGCCCGCGCTCATTAAGATCGTAGAGCTCACCAAACAGTGACTCACGTGAACCACCCAACCGGTTGTCCGAGAGAGTACGCGGATGGTTGATATAGACGTACAGCCCGAAAAATCCGCTGAAGATCACGAGGCACATCAGGATGTAGGCGAAGGTGTGTACATTCCAGCCGAACTGCATGGCGCTGTGCAGGGAGCCGATGATCAGACAGGCCGTGCCAAGATAGACGTGTGCCGAAGTCCAGCCACGCACGGTGCCTGCTGTTGAGCTGTAACTGCGTTTGCGAATGCCGAGCCAGGTCAACCAGACGATCAGCAGCGCACCGATGGTACCCAGGGTATAACCCTGCCACGTACCACCGTTTGGCGGTTCCGCCCGACCATGCGTTACAAAGACCCCCACACACACCGCAACCAGCGCCAGCGCCCACCAGAAGTAGCGGCCGGACCGGTACCGCAGCAGGTTTTCGTACAGCATGGTGCTACCCCAGAAGGTCGATGAACTGATCGGGCGAGAGGCGCTGCGCAGCGCCGGTCGGACAGGCGGCAACACAGGCAGGCCCGGTCTTCTGGTTCATGCAGGCATCACATTTGACGGCACGTTTGCCGCGAGACTTGGACTCCTTGGTGGGTTCGTAACCCGGCTCTTCGCCAGGACCACTGCCAAGTCCGAGCAGGATCCACTGCAACAGTCCAGGTTTTTTTGGCGCCGGATAAACCAGCTTGATCACACCATAGGGGCAGTTCTTTTCGCAGTTGCCGCAGCCAATACAGGAATCGTTGATGAAAACCTCACCGTCCACACCCCGCTGCAGCGCATTGGGGGGACAATCCTTCATGCAATGCGGGTGTTCGCAGTGCCGGCAGGCAATCGGTACGTGGATACGCGCAAACGTGGCACCCGCGCTCCGATTGAGCCGGGATACCCCCGCGTGTGTTTCCGCGCAGGCTTTTTCGCAGTTGTCACAACCCACACATAGCGATTCGTCGATGATCAGGGTATCGGTCGCTTCGCCAAGACCCTGGCCCATGAGGAAGCGCATCAGAGAGCTGGATTCCTGACGCACTTCCATCTGCGATGCCGCGAGCAGACTCTCGCTGACCCGTTGCTGCAGGCTTTCGACCTTTGCACCACGCTTGCTCATCAGGGCGAGGAAATTCTTGCGATCAATCTCGATGGTCTCGGAGGCAACCGTGGCGGTTGCGGTTTCCCGTCGCACCGAATCGCCCATCAGTGCCATCTGGCCCACCAGTTCGCCGGCGCGCAGTTCTGCAACCAGGGTTTCGGTATGGCCACCGTCACTTTTTGGATGATCAACCGCGCGTGTCAGCGTCACGGACCCCCTGCGCATCAGATGCATCACTGCACCCAGATCGTTCTGCTTGTACAGCGTCTGGCCGGCCTTGAATTGACGGATGGTGCAGGCGAGCGCGATGTCCCTCAGTTCCGCAAACGTGGCATCGGGTGCAAAGTGACGGCGCAGTTCGCGAACCACAAAGATCCAGTCGACTCCGGCGCGGACTTCCTCGTTGGAATTGAGAAGTTTCACCATGGTTCGCCGCGGTGTTTCGATCAGGATACAACCCGCACCAGCCTTGGCGCTGTCGATACGCGGCCTGCCGCTGATAAGGCTCGATTCGCCAAAAAACTGGCCGCGCTCAAGTATCCGCGTGACGCCATCATCTTCGAGGCTGACTTCCCCTTCGATGATGGTGAAAAACGATGCCGCATACTCACCCTGCCGGTAGAGGAAATCACCTTCCCGAATGAGATTTGCCATGCGAGGCTGCGGATTTTTATCGGCCAGCTTTTTCTTCAGTTCAGCAAGTTTTGCCTGCGCTTCATCCAGCAACGGGCCGGCTGGATAGGAGACCATCACGTTGCTTTCGATCAACAGCTCGCGAAAGGTCAGCGAATTCAATTGCCGGAACATCGGAATACGCTGCTGAAAGAGGGTCAGCAGATCATCGACTTCGCGCATGAACGGCATACTGTGGAACTGGTATTCCAGCAGCGGATGATCGGCCGGTTTGACCATGTTGCCGCGAATAAACTCGACGACATCGTAACCCTGGTTCATCGCCTGCTTGATCAGCGGATAACCGGCCAGCGCACCGATGATGTACAAACCTTTGACGTTCGTTTCGTAGGTACGTGACAGTTCCGGGATCGCATCAGGTTTGTCATTCGGGAAGACCACACCGACGGCTTCGACAAATTTGCGGGGTGGTACCCCGCCGAGACGTGCGATGACCCGGTGGCAAGGAACTACTTTCTCACCCTCAGGTGTATTGAACGTGACGCAGATCGGGGTCGGGCCGTCCGGTGTTTCGACGACTTCCTTGATGCTGCTTTCATAGAGGCAGTCAAACGGCAGGTTGGGGTTGTTGATTGCCGCCAGCACCGCGTTCAGGTTGCCATCTTTTGCGCGGCTGAATTCAGCGCCCCGGTTGACGATGATGATGCGGTTCTGCCTGGAAAGACCGATGGCGTTTTCGATGGCCGCGTCGCCGGCGCCAACCACGATGATGGTTTCGCCTTTGAACTCGTCCGGATCATCAAGCTGGTATTGCACCAAGAGGAGATTCTCTCCTGCTGCACCAAGTTTGCGCGGGTTGCCAGCAGTACCGATGCCAAGAATGACGTTGTCTGCGGTGACCGTGCTGCCATCAGCGATATGCACCGTGAACAGGTGATCCTTGCAGGTGACCTTGGTGACCTCCGCACCATAGCGGACGTTCACCCCCTGCGCTGCAAGCCCTTCCTGCCAACCACCGAGGATGGACTCGCGTGTACCCGCCTGAAAATGGAAATCGCTGCGCAGATCAAGAAAGCCGGGCTCAGCCATGACGTGCTTGCCCTTCTGATACTGCTGGATGGTCTTCGCGTGTGCGCTGAACCCTTCAAGAAGAATATGCGCGGGAGAAGACACACCGGCTTCGCGATCATGGAATTGAGCACGAGCAGCCGCACTCAGACCACCAGGGCCTGAGCCGATAATGGCGATTCGGTAATGGTTATTGTTGCCGTCCTGGTCCGGTTTCATTCCGGCCTGCTCCCTGCGTCCCCCCGACGTTCCACAGTCTACTCAATGAGCGCGGTATGTGAAGTCCGATTCTGCGTCACATGCAATCTATGGCACTTGAACTTAACTACGGTGATGTCACGTAATTTCGCTGGCCGCGTTCGCGACTGGCTCACCCGGGGTTGGCAGGAGTACGCTTGGCCAACGTTGGGATGGCTGGGTCGCCTGCCTGCTGACCACCTGTCGGTCGCAGATCGATGGGTGACTGCGGCTCATGCATCGACAAACGCACGCCTCTAACCAGACACCAGACCAGTTCTACAAACAAGGAAGGAAGCACCAATCATGAGCACGCACGACGAAGCCATCGAACACTTCATGCAGGGTTTGATCCGGCGCAATCCGAATGAAACCGAATTCCATCAGGCGGTACATGAAGTTGCCACTGACATCGTTCCGTTCATCGCCGACAAGCCACGCTACAAGGAGATGCAGATCCTCGAGCGGCTTTCCGAACCGGATCGCATCGTCATCTTCCGCGTCAGCTGGCAGGACGACGCCGGCAACGTGCGCGTCAATCGTGGTATGCGCATTCAGTGGAACAATGCGATTGGTCCATACAAGGGCGGCATCCGGTTCCATCCTTCCGTGAACCAGAGCATTCTCAAATTCCTCGGGTTTGAACAGACCTTCAAGAACAGCCTTACCAGTCTGCCAATGGGCGGTGCCAAAGGTGGCTCGGACTTCAATCCAAAAGGCAAGAGCGACGCTGAAGTCATGCGATTCTGCCAGGCCTTCATGACTGAACTGTCGCGCCACATCGGCCCGGATACCGACGTACCGGCAGGTGATATCGGGGTTGGCGCACGCGAGGTCGGCTACATGTTCGGCCAATACAAACGTCTGGTAAATCGCTTCGAAGGTGTGCTCACCGGCAAAGCACTCGAATTTGGCGGCAGTCAGATCCGCACCGAAGCCACTGGTTATGGCGCGGTGTACATGATGAATAACATGATGGCGCACCGGGGTGAGAGCCTCGAAGGTCGAACCTGCCTGGTATCGGGGTCCGGCAACGTCGCGACCTACACCGTGGAAAAACTGAACCAGCTGGGCGCCAGGGTCGTGACAATGTCGGATTCCGACGGCTTCATCTATGACAAGGCCGGCATCAACGCCGAGAAACTCGCCTGGGTAAACGAACTGAAAAACGTCAAACGCGGCCGTATCAAGGAATACGTGGACAAATTTGGCGGTGAATACCACGACGCCAGGCGTCCATGGGTTGTTCCGTGTGACCTCGCCTTCCCCTGCGCTACCCAGAACGAGATCGAGGCCGCCGATGCCAGGGCGCTCATCAAAGGTGGCTGCAAGGCCATCTCGGAAGGTGCCAACATGCCTACCGACCCGGAATCGATCGCCATTCTGCGCCTGGCGAAAATCCTGCATGCACCATCGAAAGCAGCCAACGCGGGTGGTGTCGCAGTCTCAGGCCTGGAAATGAGCCAGAACAGCCTGCGCATTTCCTGGGATCGTGCAGAAGTTGATCAACGTCTGCAAGGCATCATGAAGCGTATTCACGAGCAATGTGTGACGTATGGCGAGACAAAGGATGGCATCGACTACTTCAAGGGCGCCAACGTGGCGGGCTTTGTGAAGGTTGCAAGTGCCATGCTGGCATACGGCGTACTCTGACACAGCTCAACTGGAATGGGAGCCACTGCTGCTGGATCGCGGCGGCTCCTGCTATTCAACCATTTTGCGCAATTGCAGGACGGCAGCTTCCATCGCCTTGCGGATGAAGGGTTCCACCGCAATCGGGTCTACTTCAGTCGTCCAGACCAGGCGTGTCCCTGACACGATCCCTTCGAGGCGGATCGACGCGCGGTGAGACCGGAGCGGCGGGCGCAATTCGATCACGGCATAGTCGATACACATCTCCTCGTCATGGACCCGATGGATCTTCTCGGCTACCTCTCCCGCACCGGCCATCGTCATGCGGCGAACGTCGCCATCCATCTGACAAGCTGTCACACCGGGCACCCAGTCGCTGCGACCAGGCGCGCCGACAATCGCCCAGAGGACAGACGGCGTGCAGGACAACTCTGCTTCGTATCGTATCGACATAGCCTACCTTCCACCTTCCGTCAAATCAGCGGGA
>Ga0105050_10001360_pt1 | contig 36872 bp, 22 predicted proteins | sample FRY01_FD_78088 | JGI IMG/M metagenome (GOLD analysis project Ga0105050, IMG submission 78088) | Freshwater microbial communities from Lake Fryxell liftoff mats and glacier meltwater in Antarctica - FRY-01 | ecosystem: Environmental > Aquatic > Freshwater > Ice > Glacier meltwater ...
CTGTTTTTGAAATTTTAAGCCAAGAATTTAACATACAAAAAGTTTTTTCTCACCAAGAAATTGGCAATAACTTAACCTTCGACAGAGATTTACAAATGAAAGCTTTATTCCTAAACAAAGGAATTAGTTGGAAAGAAAGTCGCACAAATGGAATCATTCGGAAACTTAAAAATCGAAGTAGTTGGGAAAAACGTTGGAAAGCTACAATGAGCGCCGAACCTCAATTAATTGATGAAGAAAAAACTAATTTTCTGAATTTAGAAACTGCATTTTACGAGCAAATAAAAGGTGCAACTTTAACGGAAACTATCACGGAAAGAAATCCAAATTTTCAAGAAGGTGGTGAAACATTAGCTTGGCGCTACTTGAAAAGTTTCTTGGAAGAACGGCATGTCAATTACAGTAAACACATTTCAAAACCTCTTTTGAGCAGAAAAGGATGCAGTCGCGTTTCCCCGTATTTGTCTTACGGAAACATAAGTATGCGAATGGTTTATTTATACACCTTACAGCTCCGTAAGGAATCCAAAAACAAACGCGCTTTAGACAATTTCATTTCACGCTTGCATTGGCACTGTCATTTTATTCAGAAGTTTGAAGATGAATGCAGTATGGAATTTGAAAACGTAAATAAAGCTTACAATCAACTGAAAAAACAGCGAGACGAGACTTATATCAAAGCGTGGCAAGAAGGAAAAACAGGCGTTCCAATTGTGGATGCGTGCATGCGTTGTGTTGTTCAAACGGGTTATATAAACTTCCGAATGCGGGCAATGGTTGTTTCCTTTTTTGTTTTCAATTTGTGGCAAGACTGGCGAGATTTGCATTTTCTTGCACGCCAATTTTTAGACTACGAACCAGGAATTCATTACCCGCAATTGCAAATGCAGTCGGGAGTGACAGGCGTAAATACTATTCGGATTTATAATCCAATCAAAAACTCTGAGAATCACGATCCTGAAGGCGCTTTCATCAAACAATGGATACCAGAATTGAAAAATATTCCCGCACATTTATTGCACGAACCGTGGAAATTGAGCGAAATGGAACAAGAATTTTATACCTGCAGAATTGGAGTCAATTATCCTTGGCCTATTGTCGATATTGAAGCAACACGTAAGAAAGCGAGTGATATTGTGTGGTCATTTCGCAGTAATTCGTTTGTTAAAACGGAAGGAAAACGCATTTTAGAAAAGCATGTAAATCAAAAACCTAAAAAGTCTTAATCATTCTAAATACGTATTGAAAATATGGCAATGATCTGACTTGAAAAAATTTATTTCAGTAAAACCAATTTATCAATTAAAGAGGAATACTAATTCTAAAGGTTGTACCCTTATCAATTTCAGATTTCAGGACAAAAACTTTCCCTTTGTGGTATTCTTCCACAATCCGTTTAGCGAGGGTCAAGCCTAAACCCCATCCGCGTTTTTTGGTGGAAAACCCTGGTTGAAAAATGGTTTTAAATTGCTTAAGTGTCAATCCTTTTCCATTGTCGCTAATGTCAATATGAACCCATTCTGGAACTTTCCGCATTTCGATTTTAAGATTTCCTTTTCCGCCCATAGCATCGACAGCGTTTTTGCAAATGTTTTCCACTACCCATTCCATTAGCGAAGGATTATGAGGAACGATAATCGGTTCTTCGTCCAATACTTTGAAAACAATTTTCACTTTATCAGAAAGTCGAGCACGCAAGTACTCTAAATTATTTCCAATTGTGATGACTAAATCCTCTGCTACTAATTTTGAACCTGAACCAATTTTAGAGAAACGATCCGTGATTTTTTCAAGCCGATCCAAATCCTTTTGCATTTCGTTTACAATCATTGGGTCGGTATTGTTTGCTTCTAAATAAGACAACCATGCCATTAAAGATGAAAGTGGCGTTCCTAATTGATGCGCCGTTTCTTTTGCCATTCCTGCCCAAACTTGATTTTGTTCTGCTTTTCGGAAAGTTGAAAACATCAAATAGCCAACAATTACAACTAAACCCATTACACCAAATTGAATATAAGGATACCAAATCAGTTGTTTGATTTCTGGACTATCGCTGAAAAACAGATTTTTTTCACCTGTTCCAAAATTTATTCGAATGGGTTCGTTTTGTTCTTTAAAACGCGCAATTGTTTTGGCAAGATTCTGTTTTGAAAGTTGATTTTTTGGTAGGTTGCTTGCTTCAACATTTTCGTTGTTTTGATCCATCAGCAAAACAGGAATTAAGGTTTTATTTTTTATTAATTCTGAGTTAAATGATTTAATCAAGGAATCACTATCGTGTTCTAATCGGAGTAATTCACTCGAAACGCCGAAGATAAAATCCATTTTCATGTCTCCAAAAACACTAATGGTAAAAAATCGTCCTTCTTTTTTCCAGTCATTAGCTAAAGCAATAATTTCAGTATCAGAAGGCAACGAATCAGTACTTGTTGTTTTCGCCAAATTTCTGTATTGAGAAACTGTTCCATCGTCATTCAATAAAACAACAGGAATATCTTTGTTTGATTGGATGATTTTCAAGGCAAAATCGATGTCTTGATTTAAAGACAAGTCGGAAGGGTTTAAAATCGTTAGTTGCGCATCCACGACTAGTTGAATCTTTTCGCGTTCTTTTTCACGGAGTGCCGAAAAAACTTCAGTTGTCAGCTTTACGAGTTCAACTTTTTTCTTGATAGCATCAGCCCATTGCTTAGCTTTATCTCGCTCGCGCTCTGCAATTTTTGAGACCATCGTATTGGATACAAACAAGGAAGTACCGATAATTAAGAGCGACATTAATATCAATGCAATTTTCCAACGCTGTTTGGATGAATAGAGGTCCATAATTACACGAAAGTAGTTAGATTTTTAAGAACGGTTTTTTAAAAAAATTCTCAATTCAATTTCAGGGCAGATTTCGGAATAAATTACCAACTTTCAAATTGGCGGATAGGTCTTGGGATTGCTCAATTTAAAAAAAGAAAACAAACAGACATTTTTAATTTTGTTCCCCACTATTACTTTCAGACATCCTATAAATTTTCAATTGGAGAGCAACTACAAGTCATTCCTAGATTACTCCTTCAACCTGACTTAATAAAAATACGCACAACTTTAAATGTTGAACTGAAAGTCAATCATTGGTTTCAGTTTGGATTATTGGCTAAGTCAACACGAAGTTTTGGTGCGAATTTAACTTTTTGTTTTTTGGAGAATTTCCAAGTTGGTTATCCGCTTAAATTTTTACACCTTTTTTGAATATGAAAAACTTCCACACAAAAGAGCCTTTTTTTGGGTTTTACCATTTCGAGGAAATAAAAGTTTCCGTCTCAAAAGTAGAATGGTTATTTGATTCTCTTTATGCGAAATGTTAAAATCAAGTGCTTGTACAATAATTCACAGCTATTTAAAGTTTTTACCTTTCGTTAAGTGTAACATATAATACGCTTTGTCTGTCCTACTTTAAAACCTACGAATGTCAAAATATTTTATTGCGTTATTACTTGTTCCTTTTTTAGGGTTGGCACAAACAAGCGAAAAGCGCACTATTTCTGGATACATTACAGATGAAAAAACAGGTGAAAAACTAATTGGCGCCACCATTTTAGACACCATTTCCAAAAAAGGAGCGGCAACGAATGAATATGGATTTTACAGTTTGACTATTCCCAACCAAAACGTTATTCTTCGCGTTTCTTATTTTGGATTACAAACGAAATTTATAGAGGCAACAATCCTACAAAATGAGCTTAACGTTTCCTTGTTTGTCGTCAAAGAAATGGAAGAGGTTCTTGTGAACGCCAAACGTCAAGTTGAAAATTCCAATTCTGGAACAATAGAATTACAAATGGATAAAATGGATAAACTTCCAATGATTTTTGGTGAAAAAGACATTTTACGTGTATTGCAATTACTACCAGGAATTAAATCAGGAGGAGAAGCATCAAGTGGGATTTATGTCCGCGGTGGTGGACCTGATCAAAACTTAATTTTATTAGACGGTGTTCCAATTTACAACGCATCTCATTTATTTGGTTTTTTCTCCACCTTTAATTCTGATGCGATTTCCAATGTCACAATGATAAAAGGAGGATTTCCCGCACGTTATGGCGGAAGAGCATCATCTGTTTTGGACATGAGAATGAAAGAAGGAAACATGAAAAGCTTCAACGTGGAAGGCTCTGTCGGAGTGATTGCAAGTCGATTATTAGTTGAAGGTCCTATCAAAAAAGATAAAACTTCCTTTTGTATTAGCGCAAGAAGAACCTACATTGATGCACTTTTTCGTCCGTTTTTAATTGCAGCTGAGGGTGTCGATGCTGGTTATTTCTTCCATGATTTTAACGCAAAAATTCAACACAAAATCAATGACAAACACCATTTATACATTAGTGGCTATTTTGGTTTAGACAAAATTTTTGTAAAAGACAAAGCGACAACTTTTTACGATTCTGATGGAACAGCGCGCACGCAACAAACAAAATCTAAACTTCAATGGGGTAATTCAATTGGTTCAGTTCGTTGGAATTATAAAATTAACCCTAAATTATTCTTAAATACTACAGGAACTTTTTCGAGTTATAATTTTAAAATAGGCTTTGAAGATGAAACAAAAATTAAATATACGAACGGCACAAAAGGTGTAGAAAAATATGCTTTCGGTTACGATTCTGGAATTTTAGACTGGGGATTGAAATCAGATTTTACCTTTATTCCTAATCCCGACCACACTGTAAGATTTGGAGTTTCTGAAACGTATCATACTTTCACACCAGGAATTTCTTACCTCAGCATCAAAGACGGAAACGAAAATTACAGTCAAGAAAATGGTTCTCGAACCCAATATTCTCATGAAATCAGTCTTTATATTGAAGATGATTTTAGAATCACCGAACGCTTAAAAGTTAATTACGGATTACATCAAGGTTCATTTTTAACCAATGATAAATTCTACAGTATTCCGCAACCGAGAATTAGTGCCAATTTCATGTTAGATGAAAAATCAAGTATTAAAATAGGTGTTTCGAGAATGGCTCAATTTCTTCATTTACTTTCTAATTCTGGTATTGGTTTGCCAACAGATTTATGGGTTCCAGCAACTGATGTAACAAAACCTGTAATTGCTGATCAAGTTAGTTTGTCTTATTACCGTGAACTTCCTAAGAATATGGTGTTTTCGGTTGAAACGTATTACAAAAAAATGAATAACCTTATTCAATACAAAGAAGGAGTAAGTTTCATTTCTGGTAGTCAGGATTGGCAAGAAAAAGTTACGTCTGGTCAAGGTTGGGCTTACGGTGCAGAGTTTTTTATTGAGAAAAAGAAAGGAAAGTTCACGGGTTGGTTTGGCTACACACTCAGTTGGACGGAACGTCAATTTGACGAGTTGAATTTTGGCGATAAATTCTTTTACCGTTACGATCGCAGGCATGATTTAAGTTTAGTTTTGGCTTATGACATCAACGATAAATGGGATATTGGTGTTGTATTTGTATTTGGAACAGGAAACGCTATAACATTAGGAACACAAGTCTATTCTTCTGCGCCAAATTCTGCCTTTTCAACCTACTTCAATGAACCAACAATTACCAACTTTGAGCAAATGAACGATTATAGAATGCCTGCATATCACCGAATGGATATTGGTGCAAACCGCAAAAAAGTAAAAGAAAAAGGTGTTTCTATTTTATCCTTATCAATTTATAATGTTTACAACCGACAAAATGCATTCATGATAACTAGGGAAACAAACGATCAAGGAAATCCAGTATTGATGCAAACGTCTTTATTTCCATTGATTCCCTCGGTCAGCTGGAAATTCCAATTCGACTTTGAAAAAATGAAACAAGCTAAACTTAAAAACACGCCAAAATGAAACAGTTCCTTTCCCTATTAATTGTTCTTTTCCTTTTGGTTTCTTGCCAAAAAGAAATAGAATTTAAAGGCAACTCAAAAACGTCTTTACTCGTGTTAAATGGTGTGGTAGAAAATGATTCCACCTTCCGTATCTTCCTTGAACGAAGCGTTTTTTTTCTGAGTAATGAAGCCGCGGATGCAAAATATATAACTTCTGGAGCCGAAGTTAAAGTGACAAATTTAAGTACAAATGAAGTTTTTATACTAAATCAATCAACATCTGTAAATTTGTATGCATTTCCATTTGTTACAACTCCAAATACACGTTACAAAATTGAGGTTTCTCATCCAAGTTACCCGAGTATTTCATCCGAAATGACGACAACTTCCAAGGTGAATTTACTTGCTGTGGATTCTGTAACCGTTATTAAGAACCAAGAAAACCGACTGAAAATCACGTTTAATTGGAACGATCCATCAACTGAAAATTATTACATGGTTCGAATCAAACAAACTGTTTCAGCACCGGAGTTTGAATACGATGAATACCTATACATGGAAAGTTCAGACGTTGCGATTGATAATAGTAATAATACCGATATTGATGGTTCTGTTTATCCTGTAGATTCCTATTTATTTAATGATTCAAAATTCAATGGCCAGCAAAAAGAAATTGAGTTTATTTGTTACTACTATAATCCAAATACTGATCCATTTAATCCAGCGGCAGAAGATCTTTACTGTGAGTTAATTTCCATGAATAAAGAAACTTACTTGTATTATGTTTCCATGAAAGCCAATATGGAAAGCGACTTTTTCAGTGAGCCTGTTAAAGTTCTTTCCAATATCGAAAATGGATTTGGGATTTTTGGAACCTTGAATTATTCCGTCAAAAAGTTGTAATTTATTCTTCCTACATTTTTTAAGCTTTATCAACATTCCTTGTTGCTTAAAACTTATCTTTGCTTTGTGAAAAAGCTTTATAAATACCTCCTCAATACACTTCCGCGTCCGATATTGATACGTTTAAGTTACGTTTTTAAAATTTTTGCTCCTATTGTTTACCGTGGAAACAAGGTAGAATGTCCTGTTTGTGAAAAATCATTTTCTAAATTCCTTTCTTACGGCTCTGCTATTGCACACCGTGAAAACGTTCTTTGTCCTTATGATTTAACATTGGAGCGTCACCGATTAATGTGGTTGTATTTAAAAAATGAAAGTGATTTCTTCACCGCAAAACAATTGAACGTATTACACATAGCGCCAGAACAGTGTTTTATTCAGCAATTTAAAGCACAAAAAAACCTCAATTATCTTACAGGCGATTTAGAATCTCCAATTGCTGATATTCACTTCGATTTGCACCAGATTCCATTAGAAGACAACCGCTTTAATGTCGTTTTTTGTAATCATGTGATGGAACACGTGGAAGATCCAATTCAATGTATGAAGGAAATTTACCGAGTAATGAAGCCAGGTGGATGGGCGATTATTCAAGTGCCGCAAGACATGTCTAGAGCGATAACGTATGAAGATACGTCAATCACTTCTCCAACTGAAAGGGAGAAACATTTTTGGCAAAAGGACCACGTTCGATTATTTGGAAGAGATTATCCACAGTGGCTTGAAAAGGCGGGGTTTACAGTTGACACTTTCGACACCAAACAAAAATTTGATGCGCGTGTTATCGAAAAATACCGTTTAATGAAAGACGAATTACTTTACATTGCTAAAAAATAAACTATGCGCTTTTTATCTTTTCTTTTTGTAGGTTTTACCTTCTTCGGTTGGGGACAAAAATCAGTTTACCTTCACCTAAATCCAAAAGTAAATGGTGTTGATTTAGTGCTAAACACTAACTACACTGCACTTGATAATATTGTTTTTAAGCTAGACCATTTCAATTATTATTTGTCTAATATTTCACTTACGCATGACGCTGGTCAACAAACAAATTTATACGGAGATATTTACCTCGTTGAACCAGAAAATCACACTTTCCTCCTTGGAAATTTTGACATCACAAATATTGAACAACTTGATTTTACGATTGGCGTTCCTAAACCATATAATATACAATCAGGTTCTGCGGCACAAGACATTTCACTTTATCCAGAAACGCACCCTTTAAGTTTTCAATCTCCCTCCATGTATTGGGGTTGGCAATCAGGTTACATGCACATGATTATTGGCGGGTTTTCGGATTCCCAAACAGATGGCACTCCAGATGCTTATTTTGAGCTACATAATTTAGGAAATAACAACCAACAATTAGTGAGTTTAGTTATTACACAAACAACCACTTCGGAAAGTCAAATTGACATATACTTGGATTGTAATGTAGAACAATGGATTAAAAACATTCCCTTAGCAACTGTTGGCGTATTACATGATGAAAGCGGTATCAATCAAACTATTTTACGAAATGTACAAAATCAACCTGTTTTCACACTTGCAGAAACGGCTTCACTGATGGAAAACAATCTTATTAATTTCAACGCTTGGGTCGTAAATCAAGACATTTATGTAAACTACAAAATAATCAATGAAGTTGTGATTTGTCAATTAATTGATGAAAGCGGTAGAATTATCCAAACACAAGAAAACAATGGAGGCAATGGAAGTTTCACTTTGACAAATCAGAAAAGTGGATTTTACTTTTTACGGTTGGGAGACGAAAAAGGAAATTTAATTGCAACGAAAAAGTTGCTAGTTCCATAAAATGTCTTCCACTCGGATTTTTCTTTTTCTCCTTTCCTTTCAATTGCTTTTAGGGTTTTGGAAATGTGAAATCAGTAAAAAAATTAGTCCTAATAAATTAATTTTTGTTCCTGCGCCGGAAGAAAATCCAACGACAGACGAAAAAGTTGCTTTGGGTAAACAGTTGTTTTTCGACAAACGCCTTTCGCTCGACGGAACTGTTTCATGTGCCACTTGTCACAACCCTCAAAAAGCATTTACAGATCAATTAATAACAAGCATTGGCTCAAAAGGGCAGCGAACAGAACGAAACGCACCGAGTTTACTAAATTCTGGTTTCTTGAAAACGGTGATGTTTGATGCGCATCTTAAAACTTTAGAATTACAAGTTATCGTTCCGCTGCAAGAACCTGTTGAAATGGGCCACAACATGAAAAAGCTGATTCCACAATTACGAGCAATTCCAGCTTATCAAGAGGCAGCACAACGAATTTTTCAACGCGATTTTGATGCGTATGTTTTGACTAGAGCAATTAGCGCGTTTGAGCGAACTTTGGTTTCTATGGATAGCCGTTTTGACAGCTTCCAAAAAGGAGATAAAAAAGCACTTTCTAAAAATGAGCAAGCGGGTTGGAAACTATTTTCGGAAAAATTGTACTGCACCCAATGTCATCCAGCTCCTTATTTTACCACATTTGAGGCAGCAAACAATGGTTTGTACGTGGATTATGGAAAAGATAAAGGTCGTTTTAGAATCAATTTAGATTCGTCAGATATTGGTAAATTCAAAATTCCTTCCCTGCGAAATAGTTCGCTTACTTTTCCATATATGCACGACGGAAGCATGGAAAATTTGGAAAACGTTATCAATCACTACGCAAAAGGAGGGCAAAAACATCGGCTTCAAGATACACGAATAGTTCCTTTTCAACTAACAGTCACGGAAAAAAACCAGCTGATTTCTTTTTTAAAAACCCTGACCGATACAAGCTATTTGAAGAATGGTTATTGAACTGGTTGATCTTTATTAGGGTGGAAAATTATAAAAAACCAAGTTTTAATCAATTCCTCAAAACTCTTTCCACCGCTTCGCACACTTTAACATGATTGAATTTTTCGATGGAATTTCTCAATAGTTCTTTTGAAAAACGTTTGGGATTTTGGATTGCGCTTTTTATTTTTTCTGCTAAATCAATTTCATTTTTTGTTTCAAATAAAAGTCCGACTTTTCCACCTTCAAGTAGTTCGGGAGTTCCGCCAGCATTACTTCCAATTACAGGTGTTCCTTGCGCCATAGATTCGATAGTAACCATTCCAAAAGTTTCAGAATCAGAAGACATCAAGGTCCAATCGAATGCATTAAATACTTCCATTGCCTCCTTCTGAAAAGGCAAAAAAAGTACTTTTTTTTCCAATTTATTCTCTTGAATAAATAATTTAATTTCCTTTAAATAAAAACGTGGTGAATCAGGTGTTTCTTCCCCCACTAAGACTAATTTAAAATCAATTTCTTTTAATAAAAGCAGTGCTTTCAAAGCTAGAAGTTGTCCTTTTTTTATGTCAATTCTTCCCACAATTCCAATCAAGAAATCGCTTGTCGGTAAATCCAATAATATGCGAGAAGCGAGTTTGTCATTTGAAGAAATAGAATTAAAGTTTAAACCAGAAGGAATCACGTTGATTTTTTCTGGTTTAACACGAGAATTTTCCAGCACTTGATTTTTGAGATATTCCAAAGGACAATTCCAAGTTGAAAAATAAGCATAACGTATCGTTCTAAAGAATTGCTTTTTGGAAGCGCCAAACTCCATTTCCATGAAAAAATGCACCTTAATTTTACCTCTTGAAAGAAATGAAATTGAAGAAGCAATGCTACTATCAAAAGTTGCTCGGAAAATCAACTGTTCGATTTTATCTTTTTTAAGTAAACTCAGTAGTTGAAATGCTTTGATGAAATCGTAGTGGTTTTTATGCTTTGTTATTAGTGCTAAAGGAAGATTGTTTTCCTTTGCGGCTTTGTGGATAGGTGAATTTTCTAAGCAAAAAACTTTTACGAAATGTCCTCTATTCTGCATCCAAAGCGCATTTTTGAGCTGATTCATTTCTAAACCACCCCAACCATTTGTTCCACAGAGATAAGCAATACGCAATTGTTTTACCATTTAAATCGTACAATTATTGAATTCTTGTAATTTTGTCCTATGTTTAAAAAACCAATCTTCATCTTTATTCTTGGTGTTGTTTTAATTGCCACACCGTTGTTTTTGTTTCCCATTAATTTATTCAATGGTGCGATTGTTTATGAATCAGGTGTTCAAAAAGTGGTTCAAGATGCGCCGTTGAGTTTGTCTTATTTTATTGGTTTAGGTTATGAGGAGCAAGATATGGTGGGTGTTTCTGATTTTTACCTCAAAAAAGAAGGTTTTATATTGGCTTTTTGTTTAGTTATTGGTTTTCCTGCGCTTTTAGCGTATCGAATAAAAATCAAACTCGATCAAAGCAAACAAGACAATCCTTTAGCTAAAAAATTAAAGTGATTTTGTTCTCCCTCCATCCACAGGAACATTGATGCCATTAATATAAGATGCTTCTGGACTTGCTAAAAATGCGATAGCCGCTGCCACTTCTTCCGGTTCTGCGATGCGTTTCATTGGAGATTCACCTGCCATTTCCTCAAAAATTGCGGCAACACTTTCACCTGTTTTTTCCGATTTTGCTTCGGCGATCCCTTGCAAACGGATTGTGTTTGTTGCACCAGGAAGCACGTTATTTACTGTAATTCCATATTGTCCTAATTCTCCAGCGAGGGTTTTGCTCCAGCTTGCTACAGCTCCACGAATAGTATTCGACACGCCAAGATTTGGTAATGGTTGTTTTACAGAAGTTGAAATAACATTGATAATTCTACCATAGCCCGACACAATCATTCCCGGATAAATAGCTTGCACTAGAATATGATTGCAAATTAAATGTTGATTAAAGGTGTTTAAAAACTCATCTACCGTTGCATTTAGGATTGGTCCACCTTTTGGTCCACCTGTATTATTTACGAGGATGTTAATTCTATTTCCCGCGTTAATAAAATCGGTAATAATTGTCTTTAATTCAGTAGGTTTCGAAAAGTCCGCCACCAAATAACTGTGATTTTGGCCTTGACTTGTATCTAAAGTTTGAAGTACATCAGCTAGTTTTTTTTCATTACGAGCAACGAGGATAATATTTGCTCCCATCTCAGCCAATTTATGCGCTGTAGCCATTCCAATCCCTTGCGTGCTGCCACATACAAGCGCTGTTTTATTTACTAGTGGATTATTCATGTTTTCTTAATATTAAGGTCAACTAACAATTAAAAGTATATTTGCCAAAATTAATAAACAAAATACGTTTGAATTCAATTCCTCAAATTAATCTCTTCAGCGATTTGAAATTGTGTTATTTACCAAGCTATTTTATGATTATTATTTACCTAAATTTTTATTTATGCTAAAATTTGGCGTAATAGACAAAAAGTAGGCTGAGATTTCCTAATTCTCTTGGTATGATTAGCTTTGACTCAAATCAAAGACTTTGAATAAAAAAAATGCTTTTACTGTGGGAAAAAATTTACCAAGAAAAACGGTAAAAAAGACGGCAAACAAATGTATAAATGTGCAAATTGTGGGAAACAGTTTGTTGGTGGAATTAGGATAAATTCAGCTTTATTATGGGATGAATATCAGAAAGGTAAACAGACATATAATCAGCTAAGTAAAAAATATGGATATTCTATTCGAACTATTCAACGTAAACTGGATTTACATAAAATTCAAAATCCACCCGTTACAGGTAAAAAAGTTGTTGTTTTGATGGATACAACATATTGGGGACATAGCTTTGGTGTAATGCTTTTTAAGGACGCCTGGACAAAGGCAAATCTGTTAAAGTACTATGTTAAGAATGAGACAAATGCCCTCTATATAAAGGGTATAGAAGAAATAAGAAGTCTTGATTTTGAGGTTTTGACATTAGTCTCAGATGGCAGAAAGGGATTAACCAATAGTTTTGGAGATCTACCAATGCAGATGTGTCAATTTCATCAATCTGCCATAATTAGACGGTATTTAACTAAGAACCCCAAGCTGGATGCTTCCAAAGAACTGATAGAAATTGTCAATTTGATGAAGCAAACGGACAAAGAATCTTTTTCTGGTTCACTTGATCTTTGGTTTCAAAAATGGGAGTCGTTTCTCAATGAAAGAACTGTGAATGAAGACACTCAAAAAAGTGTATACACTCACAAAAAGCTAAGAAGTGCATATAGAAGTTTAAAAACCAACCTACCATGGCTGTTCAAGTGGTATGATAATTTGGATTTAAAAATACCAAACACCACTAATGCGATTGATGGGCATTTTTCTGATTTAAAGAACAAATTACGAAATCATAACGGTTTATCTATTGAAAGGAAAATGAAATTCATTGATGGGTTTTTGAAGGTATAAAAACAATAAAAAGGACTTATTTAACACAAGTCCTTTCCCTTTTTCATCGTTTCCACAAATTAATCCTAACAAGTTGCTCCCCAGCAGAGCTTGTGTCCACTTAACTTGGTAAACGAATGTAATAAAATATATAAATGTGGGCAAAATAGTTCTGAAATTAGAGCCTACTTTTTGTCCATTAGAGAAAAGTTAAAAAAAAACAGCCTACTTTTTGTCTATTACACCTAAATTGGGGATTTTTGCAAATTGGGGATTTTTGTAAATTCTATTTGATTTGATAGGGGTTTGATTATGACTACACAGATAGGTTTTTATTGCTCCGTGAGGTTAAAAAAAGCCTAAATCTCATTTAAACCAATCATTATTAACGTTGAAAGGTTAGTGTTAAATAACAATTTGTGAAATTATTATAAATTTTCACTTACTTTTGTATAAATAATAATTTAAAAACCGCTTATGAAGAATTTATTACGAACGTCAAATCTCCTTTTAGCTTTTCTAATTGGAATGATGAGTTTTCTTCAAGCTCAAACTACCACGCTTATAGATCCAAGCACAGTAGGAGGGTTTGAATCAGGAAACGATTTTGCAGCCAACGGTTGGACTGTAGTAAACCACACAACCTCAACCAACAATAACTGGTTTGTAGGAACAACCCCTGTTTCCTTTGCTGGAAACAACGCTGCTTACGTTTCGAACACTAATGGAACTGCTTATGGATATTCCACGGCGATTTCGTCCACATCACACTTTTATAGAGATATAACTGTACCTGCTGGACAAACAAAAATCAATTTGCAATTTCAATGGAAAGGGAACGGAGAAAATGGTTGGGATAGACTTCTAGTTTACACTGCGCCAACCACGGTTACTCCCGTTGCGGGGGTTCCAAACTCTAATTCAACTGTATTAACAGGAGCGACATTGGCTTTTACACAAGTAACTTTCCCACAAGCAAATTATATCAATGCAAGTGTTTTTCTACCATCTAATTTAGCTGGTACGACTTTTAGATTAATTTTTGCTTGGCAAAATGACGGAGGTGGAGGAACAAGTCCTGGTTCAGCAGTGGATAATATTTCGCTTACTTCCGAATTGCCAGGGGATTTTATTTCAATCATCACAGGTAACTGGAACAACCCCTTAACTTGGGACGCAAATGCTGTTCCAACAAACGCTGACAATGCCACAGTATCGGCAACTCACGTTGTATCAGTTAATGCTACAGGTCAAGGAATAAATAATTTAATTGTAAATGGAACTTTAGCTTACACTACCACTCCAACACAATTTAATGTTAATGGAAATTTAACTATTGGTTCAACTGGTTTAGCAAATGTTTTCTTTACCACGTTTGGTAAAACTTTATTTGTTTCAGGAAATATAACGAATAACGGTAGAATAGATTTGTCTGTTGGTACTGGAACGGCTGGTTTATTAAATTTAAATGGTTCTGCTGCTCAAACAGTATCCGGAATAGGAACTTGGGGTGGCACAGTAGCAAATACTACTGCAACTAATACTTCAGGTGTTATCAGAAATTTAACAGTTTCAAACTCAAGTGCAGCAACACCAAACATTATTTGGTCTTTCGACAATATCAGAATCGCAAATAACTTAAACCTAACTACTGCTAGAGTAAATCTAGGTATTAACAAAATGGTTTTTGGTAATTACGCAGCTGGAGCCGCGTTAATTGCTCCTGTAGGAACGGGGTTTTTACCAGGTGCAACTTTTACTCGTTGGTGGACAACCGCAGCAACTGGAACTCTAATTACAGCAGGAACGGATCCAATAAACGGAACGAGTAGATATCCTTTTTTGAATGCAACAGGAACAAGCAATAGAGCAACTTATATTAGTAGAACTGGTTCAACAGTTGGAAATGTTGCAGGTGAATTAGGAGTAACTTATAATGGTTCAACAACTATGACAACTGGTTTGTCAATTGTTGACGGATCTTACACAGTAACTGACAGATTCGATGGTAACTGGGTAGTAACTGTTGGTGCTGGGTACGTCCATGCAGGAACTCATAATTTAGTTTTATTTGCTCAAGGTGCTTATCCACCATTGAATGGTAATTCAAGAATTGTTCTTGCTAATGCTCCCGCTGGAGGTGTTCACCAAAATGGAACCGCAACACCAGGAGTTCAAAGAACTGGTTTGTCAACTGGAAGTTTAGCTAATACCTATTTTGTTGGAATTAACACAATTGACAATCAATATCCATGTGTTGGAACTCCGGCACCTGGAAATACGGTTGCTTCAGTTACAAGTGCTTGTTCTGGTGTCAACTTTACGCTTTCGCTTCAAACAACTACACTAGGTATAGGCTTAACCTACCAATGGCAATCATCGAATGACGGTATTAGCTGGGCAAACGTAGCAACAGGAGGAACTGCAGCAACCTACACAGCCTCTCAAACAGTTGCAACTTATTACCGAGGTTTAGTTACCTGTTCAGGTGCAACGGGGACTTCCACGGCTGTTCAAGTTACTATGAATATTCCTACAAACTGTTACTGTATTCCAACGACATCATTTGGTTGTACGGATGGTGACGTAATTGCAAGAGTAACATTAAACACGCTAGATAATAATTCAGGAACTGGTTGTCCGTCTGGAGTTGGAGGTAATGGCTATTCAAATTACACAACAGATCCTTTATTAACAACAACTCTTCAACCAAGTACGACTTACAACTGTACGGTTTATGCTGGTCAGTATTCAGAAGGCTATGCTGCTTGGATTGATTATAATGACGATGGTATTTTTGACAATGTGACTGAGAGAATAGGTTTTTCTAATGGTCAAGTAACAGGTTCAGGTGAAGTTGGAGTTTTAGGCTCATCTGCAACGTTCCCAATTACTTTATCTTGTACACCTCCTGCAGGAGTTCATAGATTAAGAGTTAGAGCGATGTACGCTACTAACGGATCAGCTGTAACACCGTGTACAAATAATGCTTGGGGTGAAGTAGAAGATTATTTAATTACAATTACTGCTGCTCCTGCTTGTTTATCTACAGGTTCACCATTAACAACAGTTTCTACAACATCATTTACAGCTTCAATATCTTTTCCAGCGGGCTGTTCAACAGCTTCAAACTTTGATATTGAATATGGTCCAACAGGATTCACACAAGGAACAGGTACTTTAGCAGCTAATATTGCTGGAACTATTACAGGTTCTAACGTTGCTTTAACAATTGCTGGCTTATTGCCACAAACAACTTATGATTATTACGTTAGAGCCAATTGTGGTTCTAGTTTGGTAAGTACTTGGGTTGGTACAGGTAATGCAACGACGCTAGATCCTCCTTGTACAGGAACACCAGCAAACCCTTTAGCAACTTTCAATGTTGATAATGAAATTTGCCCTAATCAAACGGCATCAGTATCTGCAACAGGAATGACAGCTGGAGCAACTGGTTTATCAAGTATTTGGCAAGTTTCAACAAATAATGTTGATTGGACTCCAATTGCTGGAGCAACAGTTTCTGTATATCAATCTAATCCATTGTCAACCGGTATTTACTATTACCGATACGTAACAACTTGTTCTGAAACAAACCTAAGTGGAAATTCAAACTCAGTAATGATTACTGTGTATTCACCTCCAACTGTAACAATTTCTGCACCAAACAACGGAGCTTTCTGTGGAACTCAAACTTTAACTGCGGCTGGTGCTGTAAGTTACGTTTGGTCTCCTGCAAGTGCATTGAGTGCGACTACTGGAAATTCTGTATTGTTTACAGGTATTGCAAATGAAATAGTAGTTGTAACTGGTACTGATGCAAACGGTTGTTCAGCAAGTTCAGCACCTTTTGCAATTACATTTACAACACCTGATCCTATTACCTTTGTAGCAACTACACCATCATTCTGCGGAACAGGTGGAACGACTTCTGTAGCTGTTTCTTCTGCTACCAACTACACGTATGGTTTGGTAAATAATTCAACAGCAGTAATTACTGGATTTACAGCAACAACTTTCAATGCTACGGTAACAGAAACATCTACGTTCTTGATTACTGGAACAGATCCTATTTCTGGTTGCGTTGCTCAAAAATCAATCACTATTGGTGTTAATCCATTACCAATTTCAAATGTTACAGCTTCTTTAACGAATGTTTGTCCAGGAACAGCAGTAACAGTTAACACTGGTTTAAGTGCTCAGAACTTCACATCAGCTTCAATTCCTTTTGCAGCTTTAACTGCACCTATAAGTGCAGTAACGTTGGCAACTGGCGGTCTTGCAACTCCTGCTACTGATCTAGGTTTTGGTTTAGATGATGGTGGTTGGTCAAATATTCCAGTTGGATTTGGTTTTAACTTCTTTGGAACTTCTTATACCACTGTAAGTATAGGAACAAACGGTACTGTTTTCATGGGTAACACTGGAAATGTGGGTGATTACACTTTCACGACATTACCAAGTATAAATGAACCGTTTAACATGATTGCCGTATTAGCAATGGATCACAATCTAAACGGTGTAACTGGCGGAACAATTAAATATTGGACGGAAGGAATTACACCGAACAGAAAATTTGTTGTCAATTATGAAAGCATTCAAGAATTTGGGGCTACAGAATTTAGTACTGCACAAGCCATCTTATTTGAAACGTCTGGAATAGCTGAAGTTCATGTAACTAGCTCCACAAATGTTGACAGAAACAAATTAGTTGGTATTAATAATGGAAATGGAACTGAAGGTGTATTAGCTTATGCTTCTGGAACCGTTGCTTCACCAACTAACCCAATTTCAACTCCTTTTGCTTACAGATTTTCACCTCCAGCTAATTTTACAACAGTTTGGACGGCTACAACAAATGGTGTTGCTACTGAAATTGCAAACGGGACAAATATTTTCTCTCAACTAGTTACAGTAAATGACACAACAACATACTCAATTTCTTATACTAATCAAACAACGGGTTGTCAAAACGTTGCTGGTTCAGCACAAGTTACAGTTAACACTTTAGGTAGTGTAGCTCCAATCGTGAATTTGATAGGAGCAACTGAAGCGTGTTCAGGAATTAACTTTACCGTAACATCTGATTATACAGGAGATTTAAATGGTTTAACATTCCAATGGCAAGTTTCTACGGATAACATTACATTTACAAATATTCCGGCGGCAACAAACGCAACGTTAAGTGTTTCCCAAGCTAGTGCGTCTTTTTACAGATTGTCTGTCGTTTCTTGTAGTGGAGCGCCTGCTTTTTCAGACACATTAAGCGTTGGTGTTTCAACTCCAACTAATTGTTATTGTATTCCTAATTACACGATAGGAACGTCAGCGGGCGATTTAATTTCTAATGTTTCGATTTTTGGAACTACATTAAATAACAATACTGGTTTTGTAGCAGGAGGCCCATCTTATACTTTCTTCACTGGTCAACCAAATTATACGGCAACTTTACTTCCTTCCTCCTCTTATGTTGTTAATATTTCAACTGGAGAATGGGGTGACCAAGGTTACGCCGCGTGGATTGATTACAATGATGACGGTATATTTGATGCTTCTGAAAAAATTGGTGCTACGCCAACGACAATTGGAACTGGATTTACTCCAGGTGCAATTAACGCTTCTTCATCATTTACTATTGCTTTAGCTTGTTTACCTCCTGCGGGAATTCACAGAATGAGAATAAGAGGAGTTTATTTCCAAGACGGAGTTACCATCGAGCCTTGTGCTACTTATAGCTATGGTGAAACAGAAGATTACCTAATCACGATTGCACCAGCACCAACTTGTCCTTCACCTGGACTGTTAGTAGGCGGAACTACCACAACAACTACTGCGGTATTGGATTGGTCTCTAGGATGTTCAACAGCTTCAAGTTTCGACTTTGAATATGGCCCAGTTGGATTTACTCAAGGAACTGGTACACTAGTTTTAAATCAAACTGCAGCGACAACTTATACACTTGCCAATTTAGTGCCGAATAGCACTTATGATGTTTATTATAGAGCTAATTGTGGAGCAGGTGACGTAAGCGCTTGGTCTATTCCAACGGTTGTATCTACGTTTTGTGCACCTATCTCGTTAGTAAATCCAGGAGCTCAAATTTCATGTAATAGCTACACATTACCAACATTAGCTGAGGTTACACCTTCTAATAATGCTGGTTTGGTATTAAGTTATAGAACGCAACCTAACGGAGCAGGCACAATATTAAGTGGTAACATAACAACAACACAAACTGTCTACATCTATGGTGTCGCTGGTGCTTGTTCAGCTAACGAAAGTTTCTTAGTTACAATTAATAATAGCTCAACATCAACAACAAATGAAACGGCTTGTTCTTCGTTTACTTGGAATACAACTACTTATTTATCAAGTGGAACCTTTACGTTTGCTACACCAAATGTTGCCGGTTGTGATTCAGTTGCTACCTTAAATTTGGTAATCAACCAACCAACAACCTCTATTCTAAATGTAGTAGCTTGTCAAACTTATACTTTGAATAATGAGACGTTCATTACTGGTGGGACTTATATTCAAACTTTAGTAAATGCAGCAGGTTGTGATTCAACAATCACATTGAACTTAACAATTGGACAACCAAATACGATTTCACTTACTGAAATCGCATGTGATTCGTATTCTTGGAATGGAACAACTTATACTACCTCTGGTGTGTTTACTGAAACTTTGACTAATGCCTTTGGATGTGACTCAGTTGTAACATTGAACTTAACAATTAACAATACAAGTTCATCAAGTGCAATAGCTTCTGAATGTGTTTCTTATACTTGGAATACCATTACTTATACCGCAAGTGGAACTTACACATTTGTTACCCCAAATGCTGCTGGTTGTGATTCAACAGCAACGTTGATATTGACAATTGGTAACAATAGTTCGACAACGACTGCGGCTACTTGTGGCTCATTTACTTGGACAAATGGAATAAACTACACAGCTTCTGGAACATATACACAAACATTAGTAAATGCTATTGGATGTGATTCATTAGTTACTTTGAACTTGACCATCAATCCAACTCCAGTTGCAACAGCAACAGATAACGGAAATGGAACAGGTACATTGGTTGCCTCAACAGGAACTTCTTACCAATGGATTGATTGTGCTACAAACACACCAATCACAGGAGCAACTTCAGCAACTTATGTAGCTCAAATCAATGGTAGTTATGCCGTAATAGTAACTAATGCAAGTAACTGTTCAGCAACCTCAACTTGTGTGATCGTTGATTACATCGGTTTAGATGAAAACACATTGAGCTTCAACGTATATCCAAATCCTACAACAGGAACTGTAAATATTGCAATTGATCAAACAACTGCAAATTACAATGTAACTGTTGAAGACATGAATGGAAGATTAGTTGCTAACTTCGGTTCATTGATTAACGGAAATGGTGTTTACACTATAGATTTATCAAATGTGATTACAGGTGTTTACTTCATCAAACTTAGAAATGAGTTAGAGGAAAGAACAGTAAGAGTAATCGTTCAATAATAAATCTTCATTTTATTAAAGAGGCTAGCAATTTTGTTAGCCTCTTTTTTTGTGCTAGAATTTTTGAAATCAGTATTTTTACAGCATGAATTTAATTTCCAAACTTCCAAATGTAGGAACAACCATTTTCTCAGTAATGTCCAAAATGGCAACAGATTATAATGCAATTAATTTATCCCAAGGATTTCCTAATTTTCCAGTTGACCCCTTATTGATTGAACTATTAAAAAAAAAGTCTAGCGAAAATATTCATCAATACATTCCAATGGCTGGAAATCTAAACTTGCTTCATCAAATTGGAAACTTAATTCAAAAGTCTTACAATAGAATTATTCAAGTTGAAAATGAATTATTGGTAACAGCAGGAGCAACTCAAGCCATTTTTACTACCATCCAAGCTTTGGTTAATAGAAATGAAGAGGTCGTAATTTTAGACCCGAGTTACGATTGTTATGAATCTCCAATAATTTTAGCTGGAGGTATTCCAAAAAGAATCCCTTTGAATGATGATTTTTTACCTGATTGGAAATTAATTTTTGAAACTGTTAATGAAAAGACCAAATTAATAATCACCAATAATCCACATAATCCAAGCGGACGAGTTTGGTCTGAAAAAGACATGGGCGAATTAGAAAAACTCTTGAGAAAATTCCCTAATTTATTGGTTTTATCAGATGAAGTCTATGAGTTTATTACATTTGAGAAGAAACATTTATCGGTACATTCAAATGAATTTTTAAGAAGTCGTTCTATCGTTGTTTCGTCTTTTGGAAAAACTTTTCACATTACAGGATGGAAAATTGGCTACCTCGTTGCACCCGAATTTATCACGAAGGAAATCAAGAAGGTTCATCAGTTTTTAGTTTTTTGCGTGAATAGTGTGGCGCAATCTGTTTTAGCCGAATATCTTCCAATTGTAGAAACTGAAAAACTGGGAGGATTTTACAAAGAAAAAAGAGATTTTTTTATTGAAAGATTAAAGGACAGTCGTTTTGAACTTTTGCCTTGTGAAGGCTCTTATTTTCAAGTAGCTTCTTATCAGACCATTTCTAACGAATCGGATGTTGATTTTACAAAAAGACTAGTCACAGAATTTGGAGTTGCTACAATTCCGTTATCTGTTTTTAATGAAAACCAAAGTGATAGAAAATTGATTCGATTTTGTTTTGCCAAAGACGATGAAACATTAATTAAAGCAACAGAAAGATTATGCAAAATCTAAAAGTTACGCTCATTCAAGCAAATCAAATCTGGGAAAATAAAGTTGCGAACTACGAAAACTATTTGCAACTAATTAAAAAAATAGAAGAACCAACAGATTTAATCATTCTTCCTGAAATGTTTGATACTGGCTTTTCTATGAATATAAAGCTAGCGGAAGATTGGAAAAATAATTCGTCCTTGGAATTTTTAAAACGAATCGCATCGGATAATAAGGCTGCGATTTATACCTCTTTAATGACTAAAGAAAACAACCTCTTTTACAATCGCGGGGTTTTTGTTTTTCCAGATGGTAAAGTTTCTTATTACGATAAAAGAAAGTCATTTGGTTTGGGTGGAGAAGATAAATTTTTCACAGCTGGAACAAAAGAAACAATTGTCGCATATAAAAATTGGAATTTGAATTTACAAATTTGTTATGATTTACGGTTCCCGGAAATGGCACGAAATTTTGAAGAGAAAGGATTGCCAAAATATGACTTACTACTTTATGTAGCGAATTGGCCATCAAAAAGGGCTGAACATTGGAAAATACTCTTGAAAGCACGCGCTATCGAAAATCAAACGTATGTAATCGGTGTAAATCGGGTTGGCAACGATAACAATGGTTTAACTTATTCTGGTGATTCGATGGTTATTGATTCACAAGGCTCAGTTGAAAATTTACTCGAAAATCAACTTGTTTGTACCACCACGCTTTCAAAATTAACGTTAAATAAAACGCGGGTAAGTTTACCTTTCTTGCGAGATTATAGTATGAATTATCAATAAGTAGTATATTTACGCATCATTAAAAAATCATAAAATGAAAAAACTAATACTTTCTTTATCTGTGTTAGCTGTTTCGGGTGTTTTTGCACAAAAAAACAGTCGTATTATTAAATTACAAGATTTAGTAAGAACAGCTCCAAAAACAACCGTTACCAGCCAACCAATAACTAAGGTTATGACAACCTTGTGGTCCGACGATTTCTCTAATGCTTCTGCATGGACAATCGACAACAGTGATCAATCTGGCGCAACTTATGGTTGGAACATCAACTCAACATCGCAAGGATGGTGGTCTACGACTGGCATTAGCGGAAATGGAACTTCCGGAGGCGGAAACGCCGAGTTAGTAAACGGAAACCCAACCTTATCTCCAGGTACGCAAGCTTTAGGTGTAACTTACACAATGACAACTGCTACTCCGATTGATGTTGCTACATTAGGTGGGTCGAATCAAGTATCAATTCAATTTAAACAATTTGGCGCGCGTTTCAACGACTTACAAGAAATACAAATTTCGACTGACGGAACAACATTTACGACGGTTGGTAGTAATTTAGACAAGGAAGTTTTATCCGCTTCAGGTGGTGCAGCTTACCCAAATCCAGATACAAAAACAGTTAACTTGGCTACTATATTAAGTGCTGCTCCAAGTCAACTTTGGATTCGATTTAGCTGGACAACAAATTTCCCTGGATCAGCTACAAATGCTAACGTATGGATTGCTTACGGTTGGTATATTGACGATGTTAAAATCGTTACCAACCCTGATAATGATTTGTCAATCAATACGAATACTTGGGGTACGGCGGGGTTAAATTATTACCAAATCCCAACTACTCAAGTTGCTCCAATATCTTTCTCTTCAAACGTTTTTAACGGTGGATTGAATGCATTAGCAGGTGCGACTCTAAAAGCTGACATCTTAACTGGAGCAACTAACGTATTTACTGGAATAAGTGCACCAACGGCTATTCCTTCTGCAGATACAGCTACATTAAATGTATCTACATCATTTACGCCTCCAGCAACTGTTGCAAATTACACATTAAAAAGAAAACTAATTTTAGGTCTTTTGCCGAATGGTCAAATATTGACTGGTTCATTAACTGGAGGTGGTTCGGCTTATACAACTGGAACAAATATTGCAACAACTGGCGGAACGGGAACGGGAGCTACAGTAAATGTTGTTGCTACTCCAATTGGTGTAGTTACCGCAGGTTCTCTAAGTTCTATTGGTTCAGGATATGCGACTGCAACAGGAGTGGCTACATCAGGAGGGACAGGCTCTGGGTTAACTTTGAACATTACAACTTCAGCAACAAATTCTGTTGATGCATGGGCTTTTAACGACATTTTGTCTTCTGGAATTTTTGAGACTCAAATAAACGCAGCTGCTATTGGCGGATCGGGAACGGGTTTAACATTTGATGTTATAGTAGATGGTTCTGGTAATATTAGTGGTTTAACGACAAATAATCCAGGAGTTGGTTATAACGCTGGCGAAAATGTTTTAATTACGCAACAAAATAGTATTATTTCAGTTGATATTACTCTTGTTAATCAAAATCAAATACTAAACACTGTTACAATTGCAAACGCAGGAACTGGTTATACAATTGGTGATGTCGTTACAATTAATGGTGGTTCTGCAACTTACACAGTTAATACTGTAAGTGGTGGTGTAATTACTTCAGTTAGTTTAAATAACCCTGGGACAGGTTACGCTCCTGGTAATGTTTTAACAATCGGTGCAAACACAGCTACTTTTACAGTTGCAACAGTAACTAACAATACTGAAATAACGGACGAAATTCCATTAAATAATACAATTACTGATTTAACTTTTGGTGTTACGAATTATATTTATGCGCGTGACAACAATGTTTTTGTTGGAAGTACATCAAATGGTACAGATGGATTTGAAGTTGGTAACTTATTTGACATTTGGGCAGACCAAACAGTTAAAGGAATTAGTGTTCGAATAGCTGGTGGTGCAAACGGAACTACAGTTGGAACAGAAGTTTTTGCTAAAATCTATTCGATTGATGCAGGTGGTGAATTCGCTTTCTTGGAAGAAACAGCTCCTGTAACACTTGCTGCTAACAATTTGAATGCCATTTTAAATCTGGTTTTATTGAATCCAACAAGCTTAACTAGCGGTCAAACTTACTTAGTAGTAGTTGGGTCATTTGATGGAGCTTTAAGAGTTTCTAATGCTGGAAGTTCAGCAGAACAAACATCTTTCTTAAAAGATTTAGCAACTGACACTTGGTTCTTTACAACATCAACTCCCGTTGTTCGTTTGAACTTTGATCCTATTCTAAGTGTAAACGAAAATTCATTACAAGTTGCTGATGCGGTTATTTACCCCAATCCTACTTCTTCAACTTCAACGGTAGAATTTAACTTAGTAAATGCTTCTGAAGCAACTATCTCTGTTACTGATTTATCGGGTAAAATTGTATCAGAAAGAAATTTAGGTCAGTTGAATGCTGGAGCAAACGCAACAGAAATAAACACTACTTCTTTCAATGCAGGAATCTATTATGTTACTGTTTCTTCTAATGGAAGTGCAGTTACTAAAAAATTAATCAAGAATTAATCAAATTCTAACTTAACTTTGAAAAGCCGGTCTATCCGGCTTTTTTTATTACCTTATGTTTGAGTTTGAAGTTGGTTATATCGGTCTTTTCATTACTTGCTTTTTAGCTGCAACGGTTCTTCCCGTTGCTTCCGAAGTGTTTTTTGGTGGAATGTTAGCTTTGGGTTACGACCCAATTCTTTCATTGCTCGTTGCAACTGCGGGAAATACCTTTGGAGGTTGGTTAAATTACGGAATTGGATACGTCGGCAAACCTGAATGGCTAATCAAAATAGGAGCAAGTAGAGAAGCTATTGAAAAATGGCATTTGAAAATAAATCAATATGGCGTTTGGTTGGCACTTTTATCTTGGTTGCCTTTCGTAGGTGATGTTATTGGCGTTGCTTTAGGTTTTTTCAGAACAAATATATTTCTCACGTTCCTGTTTATTGCCATCGGTAAATTTATAAGATATGCCGCAATCGTTTTAGTTTATTTTTATTTTAAGTAAACAGAAGTAATTGAACCATCTGTAATTTCAAACAATTTCTTTTCAATTGTCAACCCATCGAATAGGTTTTTCATTCGTTCTGGGTCTGTGTCTGTAACTAAAACTTGCCCGAAGTAATCGGTGGTTACAAGTTCAATCAATTTAGCTACACGTTGGTTATCAAGCTTATCAAAAATATCATCTAAAAGTAGTACTGGGTTTGTTCCTTTATGTTGTTTCAACCAATCATATTGAGCAATACGTAAAGAAATTAAGAACGATTTTTGTTGTCCTTGAGATCCAAATTTTTTCACAGGATGACCTTTTATGGTAAATAGCAAATCATCTTTATGAATTCCAACAGTTGTATATTGTGCAAAAGCATCCTTTTTTTCAGCATTTTTCAATTGCGTTAGAAAATCACCCTCATTCAAATGGGAACGGTACTCTAAATTTACGTTTTCCGTTTCTAATCCAATCTCGGCATAAAAACGATTAAAAACAGGAATAAATTCATTAATAAACTCTTTTCTCTTCTGAAAAATTTGTGTTCCGGTTAGCGCAAGTTGATAATCCCAAACATCTATGGAATCTTTGTCAAACAAGCGATGTTCATACATGTTTTTAAGCAATGCATTTCTTTGCTCTAAAATTTTTGCGTAGCGTTGAATTTGTTCTAAGTAATCTTTATCAATCTGGGATAAAATTCCATCCATCCATTTACGGCGCAATTCACTACCTTCAGCAATCAAGTCACCGTCGTAAGGAGAAATAAAAACAACAGGAAATTTTCCGATGTGTTCGCCTAATTTTTCGTATTCCTTTTTGTTGAATTTAAACACTTTTTTTGCTCCTTGTTTAAACGCACAATGCACGTTATTCAGTTTTTCATCTACTTGCCAATCTCCGTTTATACTGAAAAAAGTTTGGTCAAATTGGATATTCTGACGATCAATGGTATTTAAATAGGACTTACACGTGCTTAAATAATAAACAGCATCCAAAATATTTGTTTTCCCACTGCCATTCTTTCCAACAATGCCATTTATTCCTTTAGAAAATTGAATTTCTAACTCAGAAATATTCTTGAAATTTAAAAGATGAAGGCTAGCTAAATGCATAAGTGCCCAAAATTATACTTTATTTGAAAAACAAATGACTAATTTTACGTGCAACTTAAATTTGTTTTAGAACGTATTACACAAACCAAATCCAAAATATGTCGATTAAGTCCATAATTATTCTCTTAGGTTTTTCATTCTCTTACTTTCAATTTTCTTTTTCGCAAATTACGTACACAAATGTTGGCGGAACAGCACAATCATTAGTCAGCAACATGATAGGCCCTGGTTTAACAGTAACAAATCCTATAATAACATGTCCTAACGTTGCTTATGGCACTTTTTCAAATGGACAAAGCTCTAATATTGGTATCAACTCAGGAGTTATTTTATCAACAGGAAATGTTAATACTTTGAACGGAACAGGCGCTACTTTTTGGAGCGTTGATAATCCTGGTGCAAATTGCAACGACCCAGAATTAAATTCAATCGAACCTTTAGCAAATAAAGATTGTTGTATTTTAGAGTTTGATGTTGTTCCATCTTGCTCAACATTATTAATTCGTTTTGTTTTTGGTTCTGAGGAGTATCCTGAATTCGTAAATGCTGGATATAATGACGCTTTTGGCTTTTTTGTAACAGGAGTAAATCCAAGTGGTACAGCCTATAACAATACGAATGTTGCAACGCTTCCAGATAACACAACAATTGTAAGTATCGACAATGTAAATGCAGGCAACAACGCTCAATTTTATGTGAATAATGGCAGTGGAACTTCTATTAAATTGGATGCGTTCACAACAGTGTTAACAAGAGAAATTGTTGTAACTCCTTGTGAAACATACCATTTTAAAATGGCCATTGCTGATGCAGGCGATGGAGTTTACGACTCTGGAGTTTTCATAGATTTCTTGGATTGTTCAACTTCCCTTTCCGCAACTGTTGCAACAACTCCAGTTTCTTGCGCAGGAAATGATGGAACAGCCACAGCTTCTGGAATTAATGGTTTCCCTCCTTATACTTTTATTTGGAATACAACGCCTCCTCAGACTACATCTTCTGTTTCTGGTCTAACAGCAGGAACCTATAGCGTTGTAGTTGACGATGCGGGCTCTTGTACCCCTCCAAGTATTCAAATTTTTACTGTTTCAACCGAAATTAGTGTACCACAAGTTACAATTACAGGTGATACATGTATTTTAGATTCCACGATTTTAACTGCAACAGCAACAGTTCTTGGCGGAACTTATTTATGGTCAAATGGTGAAACAACAAATACGATTCAAGTTGCTCCATCAACAACATCAACTTACACTTGTACGTACGATTTAGCAAGTTGTATCACAATCGATTCTATTCAAGTAACTAAAAAAATTGTTACTACATTTAATCCAATTTCAGCCCTTTGCAGAGGAGCTACACCTATTACACTACCAACTTCTTCTTCCAATAATCCCAATATTACTGGAACTTGGAATATTCCAACAATTAATACAAATACAGTTGGAATAACAAATTATATTTTCACTGCTTCGTTGCCACAATGTGCTACAAGTAATACGTTACCCATAACAATTAAACCTATTCCTACAGTAACTTTAAGTCCCAACCAAACTATTTGTCAAGGTCAACAAGTTACTATCAATTCTACCGCTAATATTTCTGGTGGAACGTATGATTGGGAGCCTGTCGATTCAACAACTGCCAATCTTACTACTTTCCCGGATTCAACAATTATTTATTCACTTGTTTATACATTAAATGGTTGCCCAAGTTTACAAGCGCTATCAACTGTCACTGTCAATCCTAATGTTCCGGTTTATGGAGGAGAAGATGCACTTATTTGTATTGGTGATTCAGTAAGGTTACATGCAGTTGGTACACCAATTATTGAATGGGATGCTCCAGTAGTAGACAGTGTAACGTTTTCTCCAACTTCAACAGCAACCTATACCGTTTATGGAACAAGTGATAATGGATGCATCACAGTTGACTACATAACAGTTATAGTGGTTCAGACCCCGATTATCGACCCAGGGACACCTCCTGTGGCATGTGTTGGACAATCAGTAACTTTGAACGCTAGTGGTGCTGGTCAAGGTGCTAATTATAGTTGGAATTTTGGTGTTACAAATGGCGTTCCTTTTGTGGCAAACCAAAATCAAATATACACAGTTACAGGAATTGATCAATATGGATGCGTAGGTGAAGCAACAATTTCCGTTACGGCCTTACCTATTCCAATAGCTAATTTTACACCAAGTATGACATCTGGCTATGTGCCTATGGCGGTTACCTTCACAAATACAAGCTCTTTTGCTAATAATTATGTTTGGGATTTTGGAAATGGAACGAATGCAATTCTCACGAATTATAATTCAACAAATGCTCTCTATTTAAACGCGCCACAAAACTATGTTGTTTATATGATTGCGTCAAATGGTTATTGCTCAGACACTATTTCAAAAATTATTACGGTATTTTTACCGCCAGAAATTTTTGTCCCAAATGTGTTTTCTCCAAATACTGATGGAAGTAATGACACCTATTTTGTGACTTCTCAAAATTTAGCTTCTTTAGAGTTATTGATTTTTAATCGTTGGGGAAATTTAATGGCTAAAATTGAAACTCCGCAAGGTGGCTGGGATGGTAGAACAGAAAGCGGAAATGATGCTACAGCTGGCGTTTATTTCTACAAATACATCGCAACGGGATTAGCGGGTGAATCCATCGAAGGGCAAGGGTTCATAACTTTAATACGTTAATTGAGGTAACACTAAACTTGTTTTGAGATTATAAGCTGAATAATACACTTTTGTTCGCGTATTAATTATGTTTCCGATTTACAATTAAGTCAATAGATATCGAATAAAAAGAACAATGATTAAAATCAAACCACCAAGAATAGAAAAGACGATCCAACTATTGTTTTCTTCAAATGGTATAATTTCCTGATTTAAAAGAAGTGTTAATTCTTCTCGCTCTTTTTCGTTCTGCTGATTCAAAGTTTGAATTTTAACTTCTAAATCAGTTATTTGTTTGGTTAAGTTTTTGATATTTAGCTCATCGCGCTTAAAGTAAAAAGCTTCTAATTCTAATTGAAGATTATTTCCCGTAGTAGCAACAGCGACGCAGCTATCCATAAACAAGTCAGCTAAAACTGGATTTTCTTCCACATAAAAACTCGACAAATTATAATAGGCATCGTAAATTTTAGCTGGAAGATTTTGCCTTTTACGAATACTCAGTAATTCATAAAATAATTCTAAGGATTTCTGGTTTTCGCCCTCAAAATAGAAAATCAATGCTTGGTTATTCAAAGCATTAATTTTTAAGTTTAACGCTTTCCCTTTATTAGCAAAGAATAGTTGCTTTTTACAGAATACTTTTGCCTGCTCATGTTTCTCTAAATTCAAATTTATATCTGCCAATACAGCGTAACCATTTGCTACAGATTCCCACTTTTTTAATTCCTTTGCATTGAAAATATAATGGTGTAAAATCGCACTAGCTTGTTTAAAATCTTTTTTAGCGATGTATACTTTAGCAAGATTAACTTCTGCCAAAAAAGCATCTGTTTCTTTCGGAGATTGTACCCCAGTTGTTAAAGAAGATTTAAAGTAGAACGCTGCCGTTTCCAAATCTCCTTGTAGATAATACGCAATTCCAAGTTCATTTAATTCTTCACAAAGTAATTGCATGTCACCAATCGAAAGAAAATAGATTTTTGACTCTTTTAACAAACTAATTCCTTCTAATATTTTCCCTTTTCGAACTTGAAAGCACCCGAAAATTCGTTTAGAAACAGCATGAGAAAAAGAAGTTCGATTTTTACTTTTCGCTAATTCAGAAGCTACAAGCTGTAATGAATCAACGTCGTTTCTTAAATAATATTCCCACAATTCCAACGCTTTTCGAGTTTTTAACTCAATAGAAACAGTATTTTTAAAAGAGCGAAAAGAGGTCGTTTGTTGCGCAAAAATCGAAAATAAATTACAGGTAATTCCCAGAAAAAGGAATACGCAGAGTTTGATAAAAAGAAGTGTTAATTTTCTTTGCACTTATTTGAATTTTATTTCATTGCAAGGATAGTTAACAATAGTTACTTTTGCAACAAAATAAGTAATATGTCAAATGCATTTTTCCAAGTTCCAGTAGCTAAAAATGAACCTATTAAAGCGTATGCCCCAGGTTCCGCTGAAAAAGCGAGTCTTTTAACTACTTACCATGAATTTTACAATCAAGCGCCAATAGACATTCCGATGTATATCGGTGGCGAAGAAGTGAGGACTTCAACAAAAAAACCCATGACATCTCCGCATGATCATGCAAAAGTTTTAGGACACTATAATGTAGGAGAAGCAAAACATGTTCAAGACGCTATCAATGCAGCGCTAGTAGCCAAAAAAGATTGGGCGAATTTACCTTGGGAAGATCGTGCAGCGATATTTTTAAAAGCAGCTGATTTGTTAGCTGGACCTTTCCGAGATAAAATGAATGCAGCTACTATGTTGGCGCAATCAAAAAATGTATATCAAACAGAAATTGATGCTGCTTGCGAATTAATAGACTTTTTTAGGTTTAATGTACAATACATGACTCAAATCTATAAGGAGCAACCAGAATCTTTACCAGGAATGTGGAATCGTTTGGAATACAGACCCTTGGAAGGATTCGTTTTTGCAATTACGCCATTTAATTTTACTTCAATTGCAGCAAATTTATGTGCAGCGCCTGCCATGATGGGAAATGTAGTTGTTTGGAAGCCTGCTGAATCTCAAATATACTCTGCTCAAGTTATTATGGAATTATTTAAAGCGGCTGGAGTTCCAGATGGTGTGATTAATATGATCACCGTTAACGGTTCCGTTGCTGGCGACGTTGTTTTTCAAAACAGACACTTTGCTGGATTACATTTTACAGGGTCAACTGGAGTATTTAAAAACTTATGGAAAGAAATTGGAATGAACTTGGATAAATACCGCACCTACCCACGAATTGTGGGAGAAACAGGCGGAAAGGACTTCATAATTGCACATAAATCAGCTATTCCAGCGGAAGTTGCAACGGCTATGTCGCGAGGGGCATTTGAATTCCAAGGTCAAAAATGTTCAGCAGCTTCAAGAGCTTACATTCCTAGTAACAGCTGGCCAGAAGTAAAACGTATTTTTGTTGAGCAAGTGAATTCTTTCAAAATTGGCACGCCTGACGACACTTCAAATTTCATCAATGCAGTAATTAGCGAAAAAGCTTTTGATAAAATTGCAAGTTACATTGATTTTGCAAAATCGCAGGCGGATGCTGAAATTATTACTGGTGGAAACTACGACAAAACATCTGGCTATTTCATTGAACCAACAACGATTGTTACCACAAATCCAAAATTTAGAACGATTTGCGAGGAAATTTTTGGACCTGTTTTAACTATTTATGTTTATGATGCAGAAAAATTCGAGGAAACTTTAGAGCTATTAGATGAGACTTCTGAATACGCATTGACAGGTTCTATTTTGTCTCAAAATAGATACGCTATTAATTTAGCAACTAAAAAATTGGAGAATGCAGCTGGAAATTTCTACATCAACGATAAACCAACTGGTGCAGTCGTTGGACAACAACCATTTGGTGGCGCTAGAGGTTCTGGTACCAATGACAAAGCCGGTGCGATGATGAATCTATTGCGTTGGACTTCGGCTCGGACAATAAAAGAAACATTTGTACCGCCAACTGATTATAAATATCCGTTTTTAGGATAATCTTCTTACAAACACGTTTTTAAAAAACCTGTGAGTTTTTTTTTAGACTTACAGGTTTTTTTTTAGCCCTGATAGCAGTGTAAATCCTTTGTATGTGGTTTTTTCACATAGAAAGATTGCAACGTATAGCAGGAAATGGCTCCAACTATTTATTCCTTAAACTTCTTTAAAAACATTTATGGTTCCAACTTGTTTTTATAGGTATGAATGGAACGAAAAAACAACACCTCCCTACTAAAATTTGTGTGGTTTGTAAGCGTCCCTTTTCCTGGCGAAAAAAATGGGAAAAAGACTGGGAGAATGTAAAATTTTGTAGCGACCGATGTAGAAGAAACAAGGAGGAAATTAATTAATGGAAACGTCAAAAACTTTGCGTTTAGTACTAGGAGATCAATTGAATGAAAATCATTCTTGGTTTCAAAAAGTAGATGAGAATGTCGTTTATGTTTTGATGGAAGTGGCTTCTGAAACAGATTATGTTACACACCACATTCAAAAAGTAATTGGTTTTTTTGCAGCTATGCGCAACTTCTCCAAGAAACTAGAATCAGAAGGTCATACTGTCGTTTATATTTACTTAAATGACTTAACTAACCAACAAACATTTGCTGGGAATTTGGGTCAACTTATTACTGAAAATAACTTTTCTACTTTCGAATATCAAGAACCAGATGAATATCGGTTAGATCAATTATTGCAAAATTTTTGTGCCACACTTTCAATTTCTTTTGAGATGTTTGACTCAGAGCATTTCTTAAGCGAACGTTCTTTTTTAAAAGAATTTTTCCGAGGTAAGAAAACATTTTTGATGGAAAGTTTCTATCGGCAAATGCGGAAAACGCACCAAATTTTAATGGAAGATACAAATCCTGTTGGTGGAAAATGGAATTTTGATTCAGATAATCGCAAGAAAATTCCACCTAATCACGCAGTAAGTTTGCCCTTGCTTTTCACAAATGATGTATCAAAAATTGAAGCAGAAATACAATTTGCTAACGTAAAAACGATTGGAAATGTAGACGCTAAAAAATTTTTATGGCCAGTAAATAGAGAACAATCTTTAGAACTTTTAGAATTTTTTGTTACGCATTGTTTGCCCTTTTTCGGAACTTTTCAAGATGCGATGCAACAAAATCAATGGTCGATTTACCATTCTCGTTTATCCTTTTCTTTGAATACAAAAATGCTTTCTCCCCGGGAAGTAATTGATGCTGCTGTCCATTCCTGGGAAGAGCAATCAACCACAATTTCTCTGAATCAATTGGAAGGATTTGTTAGACAAATTTTAGGTTGGAGAGAATATATGCGAGGTATTTATTGGGCTCAAATGCCAGAATATTCTAGCTTAAATTTCTTTGAACATTCAGCTAAATTACCCGAGTGGTTTTGGACAGGAAAAACAAAAATGAATTGCCTTTCTCAAGCGATTTCTCAATCACTCGATTTTGCTTATGCGCACCATATCCAACGCTTGATGATCACGGGAAATTTTGCCCTTCTTGCAGGCGTTCATCCTGACGAAGTTGACCGTTGGTATTTAGGAATTTACATTGACGCTATTGAGTGGGTTGAAATTACAAATACGCGCGGAATGAGTCAATTTGCAGACGGCGGAATTGTGGGTACTAAACCGTATATTAGTTCGGCAACTTACATCGACAAAATGAGTAATTATTGCGGCAATTGCTTCTATAAAAAAGAAGTTAAAATAGGCGAAAAAGCCTGTCCGTTTAATAGCTTATATTGGAACTTCTACGATCAACACGAGACAAAATTAGCAAAGAATCCCCGGATTGGAATGATGTACAACATCTGGCGAAAAATGGAACAAACTCAAAAAACAGCATTGCTAAATCAAGCAGCTGAATACTTGGACAAAATTAATGAGCTATGACTAAAAAAGGAATTGTTTGGTTTAAAACTGATTTGCGTCTTCACGATAATGAAACCTTGATTCGTGCAATAGAAGAAAACGACGCAATTATTCCAATTTATTGTTTAAATCCGCACTATTTAAATGAAAAAAACGGTAATCAAGAGAAAGTTGGCGATTTTCGTCTTCGATTTTTGTTAGATAGCATCGTTGAACTAGATGAAAATTTACGAAAATTAGGTACTGGTTTACTTTTATTAATTGGTGATCCGCTGGTTGAAATTCCTAAAATTGCTTTTCAATATAGCGTTCGAAAAGTGTATGCTAAACGGGAAGTAGCAGTTTTTGAAAAGAAATTAGACTTACAAATCGAGCAAGAATTATGGAAGCAAAAGTGTCTTTTTGAACCGTATAGCACGAGCACTTTATATCATGCAACAGATCTTCCATTTTCGCTCAAAGATATTCCAGATGTATTTACTAATTTTAGAAAACGCATTGAAAAAGAAACAGAAATTAGATCAGTTTTTGAAACACCGAAAGTAATTATTTCACCTACAATTCCTCCACTAAAAATTCCCACTTTTAAGGACTTAAATCGGATTGAAAAAAAATTAGATTCTAGGTCAGTTTTCCCATTTAAAGGTGGCGAAACGTCTGCTCTAAAACGCTTAAATTTTTACCTGTTTGAGTCGCACTTAATCAAAAATTATAAAGAAACTAGAAACGGTTTAATAGGCGAAAATTACTCTTCAAAATTCTCCCCTTGGTTGGCAAACGGTTGCGTTTCGTCTCGTCAAATTTACTCAGAAATCAAAAATTACGAGTTAAAATTTGGTGCAAATGAATCAACATATTGGCTCATTTTCGAATTAATTTGGCGCGATTATTTTCGCTTTATCTTCAAAAAATACCGAGAAAAACTTTTTCTTTTTAACGGAATTTCTGGACAGAAAAATACGCCACCAAAACCAAATTTAAAGCGCATTGAAAACTGGAAAATGGGCAAAACTGGAAATGATTTCATTGATGCAAATATGAAAGAATTGCTCTTGACAGGTTATATGAGTAACCGCGGAAGACAGAATGTGGCGAGTTTTTTCATCCATGACATGAAACAAGATTGGCGAATTGGAGCAAGCTACTTCGAGGAGCAATTAATAGATTATGATGCAAGTAGTAATTGGGGTAATTGGGCATATTTAGCAGGTGTTGGAAATGACCCTAGAAATGGTCGTCAATTCAATATTGAAAAACAAGCAAAGGATTACGACACGGGAGAAACTTTTAGAAAATTGTGGTTACAAAATTAAAAAATTAGCACTATGAAAAAAGACGACTATTGTCATTATAGCGATATGCCTTCACCCATGGCTTATATGAATATCGAAGACGAACCCGAGCAAAAGACAGAATTGAGCGAGCTTGATATTGACAGGATTATTGAAATGGCTTGGGAAGACAGAACGACTTTTGATGCAATCAAAAAGCAATTTGGTTTGGCGGAAGCTGAAGTAAAAAAACTTATGAAACGAGAGTTAAAATTTAGTAGTTACAAACTTTGGCGAGAGCGTGTGGAAAGTTGCAAAACCAAACATGAAAAATCTAGAAACCCTGAAATTAATCGTTTTAAATGTACACTTCAACGAACGATAACTCACAATAAAATTTCAAAACGTTGAAGAAAATATTGGAAATAATTCCTCTTCAATCTTTAGCCAAAAGTAGTAAGCATTTCTTTTTATATTATTGAAAGACGAAATGATTTACGGTAAAATTTAAAACAGTTTCTTTTGCAAATTTGGAAAATAAGCATGAGTTATTTTTAATCCAAAAATTGCATATTTCACAAAAACACTTCTCTAATATTATTTTTTTGACCTCAAAATTTATTTTACAATCCTTAAATTTTTGATTCGATAATTGAAAAGAAGCTCTTCAATAGTATTATTTTAAGTTGCTTTTTATTGCTTTTAAATCATGATTTAAAGTGTAGTATTTATTCATTCAAGTTTTTAAAAGGTGCATAAAAAAAGAAATAATATTTTGCTATTTTTCCAAGTTTCTTAACAAAAAAGTTTCTTTCTTGAAGAACTTACTTAACTTTCCGATTAATAATACTAATGATATGCAAAACTACACAGAATACATTGGTTACCTCGCTTCGGCCTTAGTTTTGGTTTCCTTCCTGATGAAAAAAATTACTTATTTACGCGTGATAAACAGTTTCGGTTGCGCATTTTTCATCGTTTACGGCACGCTTCTGAGTTCTGTTCCAATAGTAATAACGAATGTTGCAATCGTTATGATTAATATTTACTACTTGACAAGAAAAGGGGAATAAACGAGTTGGTTTATTTTTAGAGCGATTTTTCCTTTGATCGAAATCACTTTTAGTAGGATTAAAATGCGGAAAAGCTCTGTGTTTTAACGTTTAGAAATGGGCGGGAAATTAATTTTACTTAAAACAAAAAGTCATTGTACGGATAGCGCACCTTGAAAATCGTTTTGACTTCTTCGTAAAGCACAGCTTTTAATTCTTCTACATTTTCTTTTTCTTGTGCTGAAATGAAAACACATTTCGTTTTGTTCATTTTCGCCATCCA
>Ga0105050_10001362_pt1 | contig 36864 bp, 43 predicted proteins | sample FRY01_FD_78088 | JGI IMG/M metagenome (GOLD analysis project Ga0105050, IMG submission 78088) | Freshwater microbial communities from Lake Fryxell liftoff mats and glacier meltwater in Antarctica - FRY-01 | ecosystem: Environmental > Aquatic > Freshwater > Ice > Glacier meltwater ...
CTCCTAATCGCGGCGAGTGATCCGGCACCGCCGTTGCGATGCGCGTGGCTACACGACCACCACCCGTCGTATGCTGACTTCGTGATGGCGTAACGAGCGCCGGAAGGAAAAACTGCGGTGTACGCGTAACGGTTCATGGTGTCTCCTTCGTGGCGGCGTGTTTGGCAATGATCGCGCAACAAAGAATGTCGAACCAAGTCTCCATGAGATTCCATGCGTAGTCACGCTCATCGTCGGGCGCTTCGATGTAACTCGCGTGCGCAGCGTCATATCCGCGCCTCGCGTCACTGATTGTGAAGGCGTTGTCGCGCGCCCTAACAAAAGCCGCTCCAGCCTTCATCACGGTCGTGTCGTCCGCCGTCATATTTCCTCCTTGTTTGACGAAACACCGCTCTTGTAATAACTAAGGGCGTCTTCGCGTGCCTCTTCGTGCTTCTCGTTTACGGCTTTTATCTCTTCAATGAAGATCCGGTCAGCAGCGGCAATAGCCCTATCAAGAGCTGCCTCACGGAACACAATTGACTTCGCCAACTTTTCCATGCTCATGGTGTCTCCTTTATTCCTAGATACCAGTATGGTCTAGGTCGCCCGCCCTGCCGACGGTCTGTGTATGGTCGAGAGTTGCGCTCAAGACGAATGTCTTCAACAGCGGAGTCATAGACAGCTTGGGCTTTTGCCACCTCGTCGTGATAGATCATCGTGGCCAAGTTGATTGCGTATTGATAGTCGGTGCTCATGCCTACACGGTAGCAGGCGTAAGGCGAACTCGCAACCATCGCTGACTGCTTTATGGCTCAATCGAGTCGAATATGGCTCAAGCCGGTGAACGCCTACATGCCCTGTTTGTTGGCGTACACCATCAATACACCATGTTCGAGGGAACATAGTGATACAGAAATGCACAATGTGCGAAAATCGTGCATAATTGTATCACTATGACGTCAATTGAGTACCGAAAACGGTACTGTTCTGCCATCGTTGCATCGAAAAACGATGCAATTCTACCGTTTATGCGCAGAAAGCCGCACCCTCATGGCTCTGTGAAGGTTTTCCAATTTCCAGAATCTGGAAAAAGTACGGATATCAGCACAATCACCGTGTCAGCCACGAATGTGCGGTTTTGCGTGCATTTCTATGTGACAATTGGCACACATGACGTCGCACTTGGAAATCTCTAAGAGAATATCCTCCCACGGGCGGCCACTTAAGTCCCCGATGTTAAACTTTTTGGCGGAAGGGTCGCGATGATGGAAGTGGAGAGCGGCGAAACATTTATTGTAACCACGTCAGATCCTTCCGCCTCTGCTTCTTCTCTAAGTTCCTTAATGAATTGGTCGAATGTTGTCAATTTGTTGTCCTCAGTCTGTTCACAAAACCGACTCGCGAATCAGTTTTGATGCTATTTTGTGAACGCATTTTGTGGTCATATGACCTCGTTTTGCGGTCATCACTGATGCGCAGAACTAACCTTAAGTGAGTGTTGTAGGTACCTGCGCCCGGAGTTGCGCCAGCGAGAGTCCGATTTCGTAGTTGAGTCTCGCCTTTTCGACGTAGGCCGCCATTCCAAACGGAGTGAGAGCCCCGTCATGCCCAGCAAGCCACCAGATCATTCCATACATCTGCTCAACAGCCTCGTATACGTCTCCACCGTTCTCTATCGACCAGTTGAGTTCCTGATTGGAGAGCAATGCTCCCGACTCGTCTACACAATGCAGGTAACTGCCGCTCATGCTGTCTCCTTGTCTGAACTGAGGAAAACACTAGAGCCCTCGATCCGTATTCTGAATCGAGCATCGGCGATGAGGCTATAGAGTTCTTGGGCTCTCTTGACTCTGAGTTTGGCGTCTTTGAGTGCTGCTCGGGCTAGGAGGACCTCCTTGTATGCGGCCTGGCAGGATTCGTCTAGTGGATCCTCATCCGCCATTGTCAACTCTTGGAATTCGTTTGCCACTTCTAAGAATTCGTCTAGGGACAATCTCTCGCCCGTATCTTCAGAGACTCTCTTTTGCGCCTGAAGCGCCGTGATCAAATCCAATGCGTACTTGGTGTCTGAGGCTGCTACTACTCTGCTGACAATCTCGCCGATCTCGCGTCTAGACAGCGGCACCGTATATGTGGTGGTGTTTTTCACTTCAGCCTCCCTGTGGGCTTTGTGGACTTTGTGGAATCAGCGGCTTTGCGGGAATCGTAGTCCCCTGTGGTGTAATCAGCAGAATTGGATATGCGCAATACTTCGTTGGCGACGTCTGAAGCGGTATGCGCCGCAAAGTAAGCCTTCTCGGTTTTTATCCTAAGCGAGCTAGCGTCCCACGCCACCTTGTCGGCTACATCGCTCTCGTGACATGCGGTTTTGAACGCGGCGTAGGCGTGGATTTTGGCCGCATCTGCCTCAACAGCGATATCGTAAGCGGACTCAATAGTTTTTATGACGTTCATTGTGTCTCCTTCGTGCGTTATTTACTGTTCAGTAAATATTCACGCTCGTTGTGAATATAGCACTTTTAGTGAATATGGACAAAGAGTATCTTTTCGAACCTCTTTGTCCACAAGTATCGCTCAAATATGGGACAAATAGTATCATTATGCGACTATTCGTCCACATGTTCGATTATTCGTTCGTTTCTCGCCTTCATCCACTTTTCAAGGTCTTCTTCTGACATATGCACTAGAGTGCTCAAACCGTGTGTGTCGACCAGCATGTTTGGGTCACAACAACCATCGCATCCGTGAACAGTGTTGTCATAGGGCGCGGCGACAAGTTCGTCTGGGTCTGGATGGCCGATTCCGTGTGGACAGATGCGCTCTATCATCATTCTGTCTGGTCGCCAGTTTTGCGGCCACGATCTCATGTGGTGATCGCTGCGATTGTGGACGGTACAGGGCTGCCCCTGGCACTGTTTAGTACTGTGGAGAGCCAAAAACACTATGTCTGTGTTCTCTAGTGTCGTCTCAGCGATGTCCCTATACATGCAATCCGTCCACCAAGCAGCGGCAGTATCCTTATTGGCCCACGCATTCCACCACGCTGACGCCTTCCTAAGCCCAGCGAGACCCTTCTCGTCCGTCTCATGGCTGTCGGTCATAGTGCCGCCCTAATGGCCTCACGCACAGCGTCAGCACACTGCTGGTAAGTGAAAATGCTGTCAGCGCAAGACTCTATCTGCACAATGACGTCCTGCGTCAAGCACTGCGGGATCAGATGGTTCATCATGTGCTCAGTCTCGTCGCTCTTGCGCTTGTCGTAGTCTCTGGCTACTGAGGCTGCTCTGCGGATCTCGTCAATCGTCATGTGGCCAGCGTAGCAGGCTAGCGAGAAAGAAGCAAGCGATTAGATCCACTTGCGTATTGCTTGCGAGCCTACAACTTGTTTGCGATTTGAACAAAGATCGCACTAGCCGTAGAAACGATGGTTGTGATGATGACGATTGTGGCGTACAAGTTCTTCCTACTTGTCGACCGAAACTCTTCTCGTGTTTCTTCTCGCGTCTCTACCTCGGCGCTCGCCACTTCTAGTTTACGAAGGCGACCATTAAGATCGGCTCGATAGCCTTTTACTTCATCCTGAAGAGACGTTAACGCTCTATACAGACGATCAATTTCGGCGTCGCTCATATAGATTAACGGGCGCTACTCTCCCGTTTGTAGTCTAGTTCGTGAGCACAAGTTCAATGTCGCAACATAATGCGATTTCAAGCCCAAAAAATGACACACAATTCGCAACATTTTGCGACTAAAATTTGTAAATGTTTTTGATGGCTCTGACAAGATCGATGTGGCTGAGATTGCCATCTTTGAAGAGTTCGACGAGTTCAAGAACTCTTTCCTTCTTGGCGGTCTCCGCCGCAGCCCTCGTAACCGCATCATCTCTCGCCACAGACGCATCGTCAAAAGCCTCCATAGAAGGGTATTCCTTTCCCAGACCGTCACGCACAACGCCCGACAGCATCTCTGCGCGTGTAGCAATTCGCCTACCCAAAGTACACCGCCGAAAGAACCTCTCCACAGGTCAGAGCTTCGTCAAATCCAACAGCATAGACACTAATCAGAACAACGTTTTGAGATCCGAGACTGGTCATAGAGACTCGATATTCGCGAAATCTTTCTGAGCGATCTTCAGGATCTGAGAAGAACGAGTAGTCGGGCCACCAGTCCTCATCCATTACAACAGTTTTGACCTAAGGCGAGCGATTCTTACTCTTGAAGCGATTGAACCCCTCTTAAGCCTGTCCCAGGCCTTTTGTTCCTTGGGGGTCCTTTTCTTCTGGTTACCAATTTCAGTCTTTTTGTTGACGACAGATGGTTCGGCGTTAGGCGTTTTAGGCGTTTTAGGCGTTTTAGGCGTTTTAGGCGTTTTAGGCGTTATCGTTTCTCCAGCGCCTTCAGGCTTCGCCCTACCCGGTATCCGCCTATCGCTCCAGTCAGTATTCTTCCTTGCGAGATCCAGAACACGATCCGAAAGAGCACCATACTGCTCTTTCATTCCTGTTGAAGTTATTTCCATGTTCTTGTTTTCGGTCTTAAAGGCCTCATTGTATCCCCGTGCGAGAGCTGTCCAGTTTGTAAACACGCCATCGTTCTTCGCTTGCGCTTTTTCAACAAAGTTCTCATAGTGCTTAGGGCTATCGTAGTCATACAGAAACTTAATAAGTTGTTCTTGTCGAGGAGTCGTATCACGACGGACCGCTTTAAGAATGTCTTTGTACGAAGCGTCGTTTTTGTCTTCAACGTCGGTTGAATACGCTCCTTCAAGGATTTTTTCTCCAGAAACTAGGTCTTTATTGTCTGGACCTTTTTCGCTTAAGGTTCCACTTGGGTCAACAAAATTAGAATCACCGTCTCTCATCGCCCTCAATTCGTCTTGTTTGAGTTCAGTACCGACCTGAGAGAAATCTGTTGGTATGTACTTCCTGCCGTTGAGCGTGTATCGATAGTAATCTTTTTGGACAGATCGCTTTGCCGCGATCATCATATATCTTTTCATTGTTAGGTATTCGTCAAAATTGTTTCCTTCTAAGTCCGAACGAGAAAGTCCATCATTAATCGCTTTAGTGCGAAACTTTTTCTTGAATTTTTCGTAACTCATTCCAGTCCTGCGATCATTTTGCCACTTAATCCAGAGGAAGATATTATTCTCCATTGAGGCAATAAAGGATGGATCCATATCGCCGTCTTTTGTTTTCTCCACAGTTCCGGGCATTCTTTTCGCAAGTGCTCGACCTTTATGTTTAATGAACTGCATAAGGTCTGGATCTTCTCTAGCCATATTCATCGCCATATATTCTTCGATCTTTTCTTTCTGAAGGCGAACAAGAAAAGATTGTTTTTCACTATCTTCCAACGCCGAGAAAGATGGTTCAGAATTAAGTTCATCAATCTCCTCTTTCAAAATAGACGATGTCGGCATATTAGAGATAAGACGCATAATTTCTTTATTTTCCGCTTTGTCTTCAAACATCTCTCTTTTCGTTAAAACCGTCATGTATCTTTCAATCGAATCAAGCTCCTCCTTGGTGGCCTCACCAGTGTTGTCTTCTTCAAACTCACCCTTAAGTACCTCCTTGTTAACACCAGTGGCCTCGTCAATCTTGTCTATATCTTCGAACGCTTTATCAGTAGGACCCTTTTCTCTTAGTTCCCGCATTCGGTCAACCTGATCGCTACGAGATTTTTCTATCAGTTCAGAGTCTTCGCCCTTTTCGCTTTTTTCTAACTTTTTTGCATCGGCGACTTCTTCAGCTTTTAGGTCGTCTTCTCTTAGGCGTTCCCGCAACTCCCTTGATTGTTCTAAAACTTTGTCTTTTTCTTCTTTGGTCAGGTTCCCGGCTTCCAGTTTGTCATCGAGATCACCCGCATTGATCACGTCCTGCAACCAGCCTGGCCGATTGTGTTCAACCCACGGCACGTCTCTCTTGTCTTTTTTGCGTTGGTTGAGATCGCCCTTTTCTTCTTCAGAAGGATCCAGTTTGCCGACAAGAGTGTCGACCTTAATTTCTGGGTACTTAGAATTGATCAGGTTTACGATCATTTCCTCAAGATTTGCGACCCCAAAGCTCTTCATGTCAATGTTGGGGCTGTTGATGTCGGGGGTGTTCGTCTGACCAAATTCTCCACCCATCAAGAAGTCTTCAATAACTCTGTCGACTTGCCCCTTGATTAATATCTTTTTGTTTTCTTCCACCATCTTCTTAATACTGTCAGAGAAAATGGGTCTTCCTCTCTGATCAACCTCAATAACTCCTTTGTTTAGAAGTTCCTGCTGACCCTCTTGAGTTTGTAGTTTACTGGCTATTTCGTACGGAATATGCTGAAGAACCCAGCCATCGACAAGCCCAGTGCCGTTTCTACCAGCATGATCGTACCCGTCTTGCCATTTAGCCCAGTAAGCATTTTGCGACCTAAAAGCTTCTTTATAATTTAGACTATCTGTGTCGCCTTTATGTAGTGCCTCCCAAACTTCACCGGGAATCCACCCTTGGGGATCCTTTTGCGTCTTGTCTGTTCGTTTTAGCGAATCTTCTTTTTTAGGAACTTCTTTAGAAACTTCTTTAGGATCTTCTTTAGGATCTTCTTTAGGAGCTTCTTCAAAAGGGGCATACATATGAGGGGGAGTGTGGTAGAACCCTTTCTCCTCTTTTGTCTTATCTTCTGGTAGTCCTCTTTCTTTTCGATCTTTTTTCTCTAATTGTTGTCGTTGTGATTTTTGTTCTTCTTCGACTCTTTTGCGTTCTTCTTTTTCAGGAAAATCAGCAATTTGTTTCTCAAACTGCTTGACGAGGTGCTCTCGCTCCTCTATTCCGAACCGGTCGCCAGCCGCTATGGCTCTCTCAAGGTCGGCTTTGTTAGCGTTTAAAGCTTGCTGGAGCTCCTCGTAAGTGTAGGACTGAATCGGAGACGTGGCTGTACGAAGAATGTCTCCCCGGAGAGGCTTTTGTCCGGGAGTGTCAGGCAAAGTGGGAACAGGACCACCGTAAACGCGAGACTGCTGGACAACGTTGAAAAGATCCTGCATGAACTCTTGAGTGCGAGCTGGGCTCTTTCTGTCCGACAGGGAGCCCTGAAGAAGTCTGAATATTGTTTCTTTCTCAACATCTCCAAGTCGACCTTTCGGATAATTCTGGACCGCCTCAAGATTCTTCCAAACCCGATCAGAAAGGTATTCCTCAATGCCGCGTCGCCGTTGCGTTGTTTGTTGTGTCTCGTCCAGTATTGATGGAAAGTCTTTCTTGCGCATTTCTAAAATACGATTAATGATGCGGTCGCGGCCATCGCGGTCGGCTTCGCGTTCGTCGTCGCCATCCTCCGCCCATAACAAACTGGTCGGCGGATTTTTTTCTTTGTTCCTTTTGACAACCTCGTCACGCAGCGTGTTCTCGTGGCCCGGGGCATCGGGAACTCGCAACCCTCTCTCTTCTATTTTCTTTTTGCGTTCGGCTTCATAACTTTCGTCGGCTAGGTTTTTCGCGTCTTGACGTCTTCTTGCGTACGCGGATCCGTCGTAAAACATTTTATTGTTTCCGTCCGCTTCCGTCCTGACCCAAAGATTTCCGGGATCTGGCTTCGGGTTCTCAACGTCCCACTCTTTCATTAGTTCTTGAACCTGATCGTACGTGTTATCCTTGTTGCCGTTTTCGCCTTTAATTGTCGACTGTTCCCAATAGTAATCTTTTCGTGCCTGTGTGTGCTTCCGACCCTCCTCCCCCGAATTGTCTCTATACGAGTCCCCGCTCTCTTGAGTCAGTGTTAGTTTTTCGTTATTGAACACAATCGTGAATTTCAGTTCACCGTTTGGACCCTTAACCGCCCGCTTATTTTTTACCAACAGGGTTCCCTTGTACAACTCGTCATCCTCTGACCCGGGTCTTACCTCTTCACCTTTTTCGTTTTTATAGTAAGCGCTCTCAACAGCGACGACTGATGTTCGTGGACCGTAAAGGAGTTCTTTGCGTGTTTCGATTCTAAAAGGCATAGGTACAGGTTAAGGTTGGGGATTGGGTCTGTTTGATGGTCAATTTTTCCAGCGGCCTTTAGACGACATGTCGTCCATGTTTTCTTTTTGAGTACCACTAAAAAGATGTCTTGGGTTGCAGCACTTAGGGTTGTCGCAGGAGTGGCAAACGTAACGACCCTTCTTGAGAGGACCACTGCCCAACTCAAGAGCTATACGGTGAGCATCGCAAATCTTTTTGCCAATTCGAAACTGCCCATAACCAAGAGATCCACGGGTGCTGTTGATCCACGGCCAACAATCGTTTACCTTGCCAACATCGATCTTATTCCAGAAGCGGCCGAGGTCGTTGTCGGACAACTTGACTCCACAGGCAATGCGATGACGCATCGCCGACTTCGCTGCTCTAGGAATGTCTGCGCTAGACCTTCTATATCCAAGATCTTCCCAGGGACCGTCCTTTGTTGGCTCCTTCGGCTTTAGTTCCGGCTCGGCCATAAACTCCGGGAACTGTTCCCTGGTTATGCGAGACCTTTCCTCGCGAGACTCCTCTATTGAGATCTCTCCAGCCATCTGCCTCAAGACTATGGCGCTCATCGCGCTATTGTATTCGCCCTGCCGAGGGTTTCTCGGCTGGAAGTATCCATCATATCTACGCGCCATACAGGTTAAGTGTAAGGAAGTTCCTCTATTCCTTGCCGAAACCCTCCATGTAAAGTTCTCTTGTGGTCTTCACTGCGACGGATCCTGTTCCTGACTCGCTGCTGCCTGTAACGATTGATCTTGGCAACTTAGGATCCGGCGTGGGATCTTCAAGCGGTAACGTCGGCACTGGGGACGGAGGAGCAATTTTCTCGTCTTCCGCTTTGGGCTTAATCATTGATTTTTCTCCAAATAAATAGAATCGCCACAAAAGCGGCGGACGCAATAGTTGCTACTGCGATTTTGTTGATCTTGATTTCTTCCTTGCTCGGAATTGGGGAACCTGTCTCTGGATTTCGAGCAACGACTCTCTGCGCGATCCTCATGGCTTGTCCTTTTTGAAATCTCGAACGATTGCGTTGAACTGTATCCTATCACGGAAGAAGGCGTCAAGGCAAAACTCCCCGCAAAACTCGTACTCCTCTTCGTTTTTATCTGGGGACGAAATAGAATAGAACGTAATCGCAGACTGGCTGGTTGCCCCTACGGGCTTCTTGCATTTGAAACATTTCTTTCGCACTACTGATTAAAGCGATGTTTTCTAATCTTTTCATAGACGTCTTCGCCAACATAGTCTCCACTTATCTTTATTGTGAAGTATGTTGGTATGCAGCCTATCTCTTTGAACGTCTTAAAAGCAATTGTAGAGCATATTTGATTCGCCACATTGTACTTGTTGCACATTGAGTGGTCGCCATCGAGATGCTCAAAAAACGATTCATCGTTTGGATCGAAATCCAAAACAAAATTGACCTCATGTGTCCCAGGAGTAACCGCCTGTAGCGTTTCCTCTTCTTCGTCTTCTGGCTCTGGTCTTGGAATCAAAACGGCAACACCAGAAGTTATGGGGATGTCATAGTGTTTCGCAATAGCATCGATAATGTCACCGACCTCCTCAGTTTCAAACTGGGGATCGACAATGCCAAAAACCATATGAACGGAGAAGATGGACTTCACGGATCATACTTCTCCGCAGTAAAGAAGCAAGGAAACGTAGTGACCGAACAGGAGAGGAAGATCAAGGTCTTCATCCGAGATATTGACAGTTGGGGTGTTGACAACGAAAGAGTTGTCTTCGTTCTCAGACCCAAGGAGCACATAACCGCTTGAGCGAATGAAATTGCGATGACGCTTGAGGCTGAGATTGCTTTTGTCCTCAACACAGAACGAGTAAAGCCCTCTGTCCGAGAACTGCAGAAGATCGTCTTCTTCTCGGTAATAGGCAAAAACAGAAACCTGCTGGTCAACACTGAAGTTGAAGAAAGGAGTTTCGATCCTGAACACAACAACATCTTCACCTGGCTGGTCCGCCATGTGTTCAACTTTCACGCCCGGGATGGAGGACTTAAGAAGGTCTTCGATCTTTTTAACAGTTTTGCTCATTTTTCTCCCCAAACATGATCAAAAATAAGGGTTTTAATCTCCTTGCTTTCTTTTTCGTCTTCACTGTCGCGCCAAGTTGTGTAGGAGTCGGGATCGTTGAGCAGATCCTCAATCGAGTCCTTGTTAGATTTACGATTTTTCATGATCGCAGACTACCAAACTTATTTGATTATATCAAGTCGACATCTTTAATTGGTATCCAAAGCTTTATGTAACTGTGGTTTGGTTCGTTTGTTTCAAGTTCGTGACGAACCAACAAGAGTCTTTCCTTTGGGTCAACAGCCTGAATGTCTACCTCACCGCCGATAGGGATCATTCCGTAAGTGCTTCGCTCTTCCATTGAGTGACCCATTTCTCCGATCTCTGGGTGGTATCCAAGATCGTCTGGACCGTACACAAACGAACCGTCAGACTTCATTGATGTGGGAATCGCGTCTGGATGTGGGTGTAGACCTCCGCGCTGTTCCCCCCACACGTCTCTGCGGACATACGCTTTTGGCTTTTTGTTTTGAGACAGTTCAGACTGAATGTAAATTGTGATGTCGTTTATTGAAATATCGAAGGACAGAACGGTGACGCCTGTGTGGGCAGCAGATATTACAGTCCTTGTGTACTCTTTCATAACTGGATTGCCGTTCTCGTCTAGAAGCGGGGTTCCGTCGGGACTCAAGGCTGGGCGCATTTCCGTAGTAACTACGTCAGGCGCTTTAGGGCTATATCCCAGTTCAGCTTCGCGCCTCTCTCGTTCCTCGGTCATTTTAATAACGACTCTGCCGGGGACTTGCGGATCCCCATTCTCTTTACGAAGAGCGTTAGCTTCTTCTTCTGCTTTAATCTCTTTTACGCGCTCTTTGTATTCGTTTTTACTTCCGTTGTTTTTCAACCACTCAAGTTCTTTACGAACGTCCATCGTCTTAGAACCAGACTGATCTTCGAACGCAGGAAGTGGTGTTTTAGTATTTTCTTCCTGAAACGGGTTAACATCAATCAACATAGCCATTAGCATATCGGTTATTAGACGTTTAATCTTTTTGATCTGCTTGTCTACTGGTCGGTCGGTTTGATCGGGATCGTCTCTGGGATCCGGCGTGAGATTCCTTCGCCTCCTCGGAGCGGACGGGTCATCGGGGTCAGGATCATCGTACCGTGGCACTGTTTGTTTGCGCTTCTCCTCTTCAAGTTCGACAAGATTCTTCATAAGTTCAGAAATTTCTGATTCTGGTCTAATCATTTTCTTCAAGGTGAGAAATATACGCAAACGATCATTTCTTTTCTTGATGTCGCCATTAAGTTTTCTAATCTTATTGTTTAATTCGTTAGTTAACCGCGTCTTCTCTTTCTTTTCTTCTTCCTTTTCCTCTTTAGTTTCTCCCTTTCCTTTTTCATTTTGAACTTTTTCAATCTTTTTTTCTTTAGAAGACCGGTCTTCATTAAGTTTTTTAAGTTCATCTTTTATCTCTTCGATTATATCGTCATAGTCTTCGTCGCCCCACTTCTGAACTCCATCAAATATCTCCTCATTAATAAACTCTCTTAGTGCCGGATCGTCTAGAGTCATCTGAACGGCCTGATTGGGATTTCCCACAGACTCGCCAAGACCTTCAAGTCTTGCCCTCTGACTTTCAAGTTTGTCCTCAAGATCCTTGATCTCGTTGATGTCACCACCTTCTAGATCCTTTATCTTTTCTTCAATTTTTCTAATCTCCCCCCTTACTTCGTCAGGAGTAATACCGCCCGGGCTTGGCGTTCGTTTGCGTCTCTCGTCTTCTAAAGACTTAAGTTCTTTTCCTATTTCTTCTTTTCTTGTTTCTATTTCTTCTCTTCTTGCTTCTCGTTTGTTCTTGTCTACCTCGTTATTTTCAAGATTTGCAAGTTCGTCTTCAAGTTTTGCAAGTTCATCTTTTAGTGCTTTTTCTTTCTTTTCCAAAGAGGAAGGACCAACAGCGTCTTGATCTGCCTTGTCGAATTTTTCTTTACTGAGATCGCTTAGAATTTCTCCGTCTTGACCAAACAAATGCCCCTGATCGACCAGCGTTTTAAGATCCCTTGCGAGAATCTCTGGCGGAACGTCTTCATAAGATACATTTATTCCTGACACGACCCACCAAGCAGCAAGAACATGAGAGCAGATACGACCTTCAAATTTCTTATTGATCTCTCTTCTAATCCCAGCCCGATCAACTATGTATATAGGGCTTCTGTCCCAGACATATCTTCGCCAAGCGCATTGGCAGTCCCACCAGCGGATCGCTCTGCTGCGAGGGTGCGGCTGATGGATCAGCACTTGGTAAGACCCGTGATCTCCCTGGACTCGCGCCTTAGACTCGATAACGTTTGTTGGGTCGTGAGTATCGTACGGCCTCTTATGAATGGGGACGACTCCGCCAGAACTAACGATGCGTTTTGCCTTTCGCTCAACATCAACCCACTTCGCTTTATGCTGAACACGGCCAAGCTTTTCGATATCTACACAGCCGTTATTGTGAAGATCGTACTTGACTGGGTCGAAGAGATACTCTCGCTCTTCGTCTTCAAGTTGAGAGTCAGGCTTGTCCCAAGCGGATGCCTTTTCAAACAGGTCAAGCATTGGCAACCTTCTCCTTAATGCTTTTTCCGCCTTTTGTTTCTATTATGTAAACATGCTTGATTTCATATTCGGGATGCATTTGATCCCAAAGATGCATAAGATGGCTGATGGTATAAGGAATCGTTGCTTGAGCAGTAATCAACAGATCGCCGTCTGGTGTGTAATACCCCTCGGCCAATCCGAAAGCGTTTGACTGATCGATCTCAACTCGTTCATCGCCTGGCTCTCCAACATAGATTCGATCATCTTCGACATCATAGGAGAAAGGAATAGGACCTTCAAGTTCTGCTTCCTTCTTCTTCTTAGTTGCAGACATAAGCATGATGTCGTCGCCAGACGGTCTGCTGGCCTCGTTGTCGTAGCTGTCGCCGTTGATGCCGCCCTTCTCGTGATACTCGTACTCGGGTCCTGTTTGGTCCTTTTTTATGTGTTCGGACGAATGATCCAGCATCTCGCGATAAGACTCAAAGACCTTTCTACAATTCGGACACTGATACGCGGTATCGGTGAGACCGTACTCGACTATTCTTAGATCTCCCTGGCCAGGAAATTTACCCCTGTCGTTGTCTTGAATTTGAATATCAGTCGCGGGGTCTCTATCAGTCAGCGGCCAATCCTTGGGAACGGTTTGCCAACCAGAGCCGGGATCTGACGACGTTCTTCGCGTGTCGATGGGGAACGGGATTCCGTTCTTGTCCTTCATAGACTGAAGTTCCAACCTATGGTTCCGTGGTTCGTTGCTGATCGATGGGTTATTGGCCCAACGCTTAAAAACGTTGAACAAGACAACAAGATCAATGTTCGTTTCTTCAACAAGAACGCTCAGAGTCCATCTTGTAGTTATCTCTAGAGTGCCAACGCCGAACGCATTGAAATGATCCCTCTGAGCACCAACGGACGCAATTGCTCCGTCAATCATGTCAAGGTCCACGACCTTAAGATTCTTTACGTTCTGACCAGAAAGAACCCAACCATATGTCTCAGACATAGAGGTTGGCATTTTGTGATACTGATGGCTTTCCTCCTGGTTCTGGAGTTCGTTCGAAGTTTCGCCAGTATACGGCGTGGTGCCCCAGCCCTGATCAGATTGTTTGTGAATTTTGCTCATAAGAAAAAGACTCTCTTACTTATTTATTCTTCGTCAGAAAGAGATAGCAAGTAGAGAGCCTTCTTGGGATCACCGCATTTGATCGCCGCTTCTGCAACACGCAGATCGATGTTGAATCGACCAGCGATGTCCGACGCAGCGGCAGATTCCCATCCAGCTTTAATGAGAACCTCCTTGCGCCAAGAGACCACTTGCTGTTCCTTGTCAGATGTAGCCATCACCTATTAAGGCGATGACTCTCGCTTCAATGAGTGTCGGCTCGGAGATCCGCCCGCACCGACAATACTTGAGACACCAAAAGAAAAAACCCGTGTCCATTTGTTCTTTTTATTCGGTGGAACATCGTACGCTTCTGTCGTCGCAATATTCCCTTTTTCGTCTATCCACTCATAGGTCGGCACGAATGGGTCCCTCGGTTTTAGAACCCTGAACGTATTCGCGCAGATAGCGATTGATGATTTTGTAAGCGTTTCTCGCAGGTCGTAGAGCGGCACCGTCGTACTCTTCACGCTCAAGTTCAGAAAGAATCTTGAGAATGTCAGTTTGCAGATCATAGAGAGCGCGGCTCTCAGGAGCAAGCGAAGGCTTTTTTCGTGGCTTCTTGATGCCGCCCTTGGGGACTCTTTGAATCTTGAAAGGATCCCCAAAAGGATTCAGCGGGTCTTTATAATAATCATCTTTAGACATCTTCTCCTTCTTTCTCTTCCTCGGCTTCCTCTTCGTCTTGATGAATGCCGAACACGTAATCCTTCAAGAAGCCAGAGAGTCTCTCGTGAACTCTTACCAACTCATTCGTAAGTGGTCGATATTTAACTGTTTGCTGGAGGTTGTTATACGCCTCTGCAACGTCCTCAGATTGATAAGCGCTAGAAGACAGGTGCAGAATTGCTATAACGTCCTCAAGATCCTCGACAGGAATGTTGACCATCTTATCCATTCTCGTTCATCCATTCTGGCGTGGGTGGTGTAACAAAAGAGACCGCAACGATATCTTTAAGAAGAATCGCCTTCTTGTTGTAGTCCTTGTCGGTAAGAAAGATGAACGTCATGTTGCGATCATCGGACAGAGAGTCCCACCAAGTGGCAACGAAAGACATCATGTGGTTAAGACTCTTGATCGGGTCTTCCTTTTGGAAAAAGAATATATGTTCCGCGAACAACGGTTCGGATCGATCTCTTAAATACACAACCATCTCAATCGGGACACGATAAACCTCTTCGTCCATCAAGTCTTCCTCAAAATCCATATCGTCTCCGTATGCGTTATCCATCCTTGGCCTCGTTGTTGTTGTAGTCCACAAGGCGTAGAAAACCACCACAAACTCCGCAGACAAATAGGTTCTGCGGCTGTCCATTTCGGATGGTCGATCCATGGTCTTCAATCACCCAGTCAATCGCAGAGATTGGGTGGGGGCATCCTGTGTTTGCGACACTGCCGGTTTTCGCTCTAGCCGCTTCTCTGGCACGAATGATCGCCGCATCTGGGGAACTGATATGCTTAAGAAAATCAGTCATCCATAAAGCCCTTAGTGTAGTTCGATTTGGCTTCCTTAATGGCTTTGGCTTTGGTGTTTTCAATCATGCTGATGTAGCGGTCAAGATACCAAGAAGCCTTCTTGAGATCCTCAAGCTCCTTGCCCTTGCGCTTGGCGCGAGCAACATATTTTACAACGTTACCGAGATGGTAGGGGAGACCCCAGGCCTCAATGACATCAATGACCTCGTGTGGACCGAAGTCATAGTGCGGAGGATGATTGACCATATCGACAACAGCAACTCCCGTTATCGAAACGTCAACCCCGCTCGAAGCGTTGGCGCTTTTCGAAGACTTGCCCGTCGAGGCGTTGCTTGTGCCGCGTTGCGAGTATGTGCCGCACCACATCGCTCCTGTTGTCGACTGGGGGACTCCACGACCCGTTGTCATTCTTTCTGCCCCTTGAGTTCAGCATATCCGTCTTCAACATAGCCATCAATGTCCTTCTTGAGGGCTTCACGACGTGCTGCGATAAAAGCGTTGACCTTTTCGTCAGGCTCATCAATAACCGCCCACGTTTCTGAACGGCTTTCGGAAACATCGGCAGACTGATAATTGCCAAGATTTACCTTTACGCTTGCTCGATACGAAATTGTTATCTCTCTGAGTTCCATTAGGAGACCTCCTGCGCCTTTTCTTCGCGCTTCGTAGTGTAAAGAAGGCGAATACCTTCCTTATTGTCCACACTCCTGAGAACGCCCTCTATGGCTCTCTCAAGAGCGTCTACCGTCCCCTGTGGGATCGGACCGCCGTTCATGTTCCAAATTGTAGAGTATAGGTACTCGGTCATGCGTAAACAAGCTCCTGGTCGTAGACGTTGCCATAGAATTTTCCGCCATAGATGTATCCGTTGTGGACGGCTCGGACAAGTTCCACATGGTAGTTCTCTGTTTTAGTGGAGAAATGACACACCGCGATGCCCGGCTGCCAGTTGGTCTCACCAATCTTGTAGTCGGCATTGCGAGAACAGAGACAGCCTTGCTCGTACCACGTCAGGTTGCGATAGCCGAACTTAGGATACTCGGCCATGCGGTGCGTGTGACCCATAAGTCCCGAGATAAGGGTGCTGCTTAGACGAGCCTTGGCCGATGCTCCTGCCTCACCACGAACGATGTGACCATGCTCAAAAACGAACTCAGGACGAATACGATGACCGCTACGACCAAATAGCGTTATTTCGAGCTCGTCAAGACCGAGGAGAGCCTCCGGCTTAAGCGCTCTAAGGCTAGACAGAGATCTTGCATTGTTCTCGATATACGAGAGAATTCTTTCATCATGATTTCCAAGGTTCTCTCTGATCGTTGCGTTGGGAATAATCTCTCTCGCAGCTTTTCTAAACTCAAAACCCATATCGATCTCGTCTTGTAGGTCATCAAGGCGCTCAAGTCCTTGATTAAAACGAGATAACTGGAAGAAGTCATTTACATCGCCGTTGATCACAAGAACGTCCGGCTGGATGTCTTGAATCAGAATAAGCGTAGACTCGAGCAATTGCTTATTGTGGTAGGGGAAATGAATATCCGAGACAGACACAACGGTCTCAAACAAATCGTTTGTTGTCTGCTCAAGCAGGGGAGCAACTCCCTCCCCCCACTTCTCCGTGTCTGGGACTACAAAACCCGAACCCGGAATGAAACGACCTGTCCTGTTCCTGAGAGTGCGATATTCAGCGACACGAGAACGAAGACCAGAAATTGATCCTACCTCAACATCAAACTCGCTTTTAATCATTTCTGACAGGTCTTGCCACGATGGCTTCGTGGAGTACTTTTGCTTTTGTTCTATGCAAAAGTCGAGAATTTCTCTATTCATGTTATTCCTGAGTGAGTTTGAAGGAGCGAGGACTCTTCGCTAGGGTAGCCCTCTTTATAGCAGACTCTCCGTCAGGATTCAAGTCTGGATCAACTTCATATTCAAGTTTATTAGCAATAGAACTCGCCCGGTTGTACTGAAGACCGGGACGACGCTCATTGCTAATGTCAGGAACCGGACCATCGCCCGGAGTAACGGGACCAGCCGGTGGAGGACCGCCCATTGGAACCGCCCCACCCATGCCGCCGGGGCCAAGCATATCTTCTGGCATATTAGGCATTGGGATAGGACCGCCGCCCGGAGAAGGAGGCATGCCTGGAGCGCCCTCTGGGCCACCCATACCGGCAGCCATGCCGCCATCAGGATTCATGGCAGCAATCTCAGCCTCAAGCGCTGGTGGCACCGGAAGCCCCTTCGCCTTAAGAATCTTGTAGGAGTCCATCTTTGCTTCTTGCGAGGAGATCGTCTTCATGATCATCTCCTTCTCCATACGATCAAGAGTCTCCTTGAAGTCAAAGTTGACGCCAACCATCATGTGCTGGTCAGCGATTGGCACACCCATGGAGCGCAGCGTCTGGAGGAACTGACGCTCTGTTGCCTCGTCGCGCATGTCAAGAACTGCCATTTCCATATCAGGTATTAAAAGTTTTCTTCTGCGCTCGATGCGAAAGCCGTTTTTTGCTTCAGGATCTTCCACAACAACCTCTTCGAAGATCGGAACTCTTGTGTGTCCCTTCTTCTCATAGTCGTAATATTCGTGAGCCTCAGCCACAACCATCGCTCTATCTCGGTAGTGATTCTTTAGGTAGTCTTGATAGGTGCGAAGCATTTGATTCATGAATTCAGCCTGCAGAGCTGAAGACGCATACGGCTGAGAACTAGATCCGCCGCCAAGAAGCGATGGATTGATTCCAAAGACCTGCATAAGACGACGCTCAATCTGCTGGAAGTCCTCCCAGAGATTCGGCATCTGCTCTCGGCCGAAGACGCTAGTGACCTCAAGACCAAAATGGTGAACGAGAAGACGGAAGTCTGAAGACAGAGCAATGTCCATGTCGTCACGGAACTGTTCAAGATCTTCTGGACCTGGGATCCATGGACCCTGACCGTCACCAAGGTCGGTGGCACCGAGTTTGGCAAGAATGAGGGGAGAATAAAGGCGCTCTGCGATAGCGTCCTGCGATGCGAGCAACTTCTCTTCATGAATGAGGGTGCGGAGCCCACGAAGCAGGATCGGGGTACCGTGGTCGTCCCACGGATTTGCCCTGAAAGCGATCTGCTTCAGTAGAACGTCGGAGACGGGGAAGGCTTCGCTCCGCTCCAAGTATGGAATCAGATCCCCGTAGTGCTGAACGAGGAGTTTGTACTCATCGTTGGGGTTCTTAGTGCGAGCAAGACGCTTGAGGTACTCTGGAGGGACGATCTTGATCTGCTTGGACCCAAGGAGCGGGAAGTTCTGGATGATCACATCTTCAGGATTAATCAGTTCCTCGCGCTCCCACGTTCCAAGATGCTCGTTGAACGAAGCAAGAGGGAAGGCTTCACCAATTGTCCAGTACTCACGACCCAAAGAGACAAGAAAGTCTGGGTAATTGAGCTGACCAAGAAAGACTTCCTCGTAAAACCCTGTGAGCTGGTCGTCCTTGGACGTAAGGGACATCCCAGCAAGAGGGAAACGTGTGAAGATATCAACAAGGATAGGAACAAGATAGTGCGTCATGTAGTAAAGACGCATCCACTTGTGTAGTTTGTGGCGATGCCCCTCGTCAGCCATGTTCCACGGAAGACCAGAAAGATCCCAGTACTCCATTGGGTCATAAAAACGAGGAATGGCAGCATATGCGTCACTGCCACCGGCACCGGATCCAACCTTGTGCATTCTGGTGCTACGAACAGCACGGGCGAGACGCGAGTTCTCTCGCATTATCTTCGTGGTTGCTTCGTTGTCCCCACTGGCAATACGAGTCAGGTCCGACTTCATGGACCGAGACGACGCCATGCCATGCATGTCCTGCACGGTCATTACGGCGCGAAGCGGATTTTTGGGAAGAACGAGGTTCTGTTTTTTAAGCCTGTTCAGTTCCCGATCCAAATTCGATGTGCGGATTTTCTTTTCCATTGAGTCTTTGGCTCACGATCCATGAGGGGAGTGTTGGCTTGAGCATACCATAATACTCCTCAAGATGTTATTTCTTCTTTTTCTCTAGATGTTTCGCTACCGAACTCATCATCTGATCAAGATTCTTCTGGGTTCCTGGGAAAACGGAGTCCCCAATTTGGACCTTCTGAGGATTGCGCATCGGCTGAGGTTTTGGCATTATTCCAACTGCTGGGACGTGAGTAATGCCAGTAGCCGGATCGTACCTCATGCCCTTTCTTTTGGCTTGTTGTACCCGTCTCTTGTGTACTCCGGCATCGTAATCAGCATCAGCATCAGCATCAGCATCAGCAGCCGGATCGGCTTTATAGCCAGGAGGATACAGCCCAGCAGGATCGTGGGGGATTTCGGCTTCCTCTGTCTTCGGTGACCATGAGCCATTGTCATAGATCCAAGTCTGGTCGCCTTGATCCATTGTGTCGCCCTGCAAAGGGGCGTTCATGATTTGTTGTAGCGAGCGAGCACCGTCAGGGGCTTGCTCTTCCATCTCTTCTGGCTCGACATCAGCGCTGACTGGAACGTCGTCAACAAACTCAGCCTCTGCGTCTTGGTCAGCCATCATAAGATCGGACTTCGCGTTTTCGAGAAGAGGAGCAACGTCATCACTCCTTTCAGGATGATTTTCAAGAATGCCTTCTAGCATCGAAACCATATCCCTCTTAAGACCAAGTTCCGTTATATCAACAGACGTCTTCACGCCAGAGACAGCAGAGATGTTCATTGCTTCACTGATCATGCTCTCGTATTCTGCCGTTTTCTCCTCGCCATAGCGATCTTGCCAAATTGCGAGAAGAGTGTCCGCGAAATCTTGTGCGCTTGCAAACTGATTGCCCAAAGCTTGATACAGACTCGAAACGCCTTCAGCCGACGGAGCGTCAGCCTCGTTCGACAGTTCGATGTCTGCCGGATTTTCTGGGTCCCAAGAGGATGTCCAGTGCTTAGCTGCCCATTCGGGATGATGGTTCACGTATGTCCAAACGCTGTCTTCTGCCTCGTGTTTAGGCATGCCCTCTTTGTGGAGGTAACTGATCGCTTCAGACGGCTTCATCATTTCAGAAAGCGTATTGAAGTCCATCGCTTCTGCGGCTCTTTTGATCAATGCCGCATTTACTGGTCGGTGCTGCTCGTTACGATGGTTCTTCCAGTTAGGATGGTTGTAGCCCCTCTCCCAATTAGAAGCGTACAGTTCATCACGAGTTTTTCCATGATTCTTGTCCTCTTCTGCTGGTCGCATGTAGACACCACCACCCATTCCTCCAGCGGGTGGCAATTCATCAAGTTCAGAATGTTCGTTACTATCCTCAACAGAATTAAAGCCGACTAAAGGGTAATCGCTATACTCGCCCTCGTCCTCCTCGTCCGTATCTTCGTCCTCTACTGCGGTATTGCTAGTAACTGGATCAGCCTGGCCCTTATTGGGGAAGGTGCTAGTTGGGGGACCGACCTGTTCAGCCTTCTGTTTTAACACGTCGACGCGCTTGCGACCTTCGCCTTCGTCGGGGAGATCGCTGTCATGCGGCCAACCCTTCTCTGTAACGTCCTGACTCTCGTCGGGCTCAAGTCCTGGAATAGCCGGATTGGTGTTGTGCGTGTTGTCACCAGACGAACCAGGATTCAACTTAGGCGACGGATCTGTGTAGTAACCATCAGGATCTTGCGTCTTTAGTTTCTGTGTTTCGTCTGCTTTGCCTTCAGACTCTGGACTTGCGACAGAAAAGAGTTCCAACTGACCAAGCACAAGACGAGCGATGTGTTGGAAGTCGTCGTATCCATACTCGCCGCAAGTGTCGATTGCGATTTTAAGAATTTCCTCTTCAACTAGAGCGATGCGAGCATTAAACTCTTTTACGCCCTTGGCTTCTCCAACGAACGCACCGAAACGACGCTCAGAGCGATCAATAGCGATAGCGGCAGCGTTCTTGAAAGGAAGGTTCTCTTCTTGGGCTTGCACCTCTAGGTATTCGAACAGGTCACTCATAGGAATAGTCCCTCATCTGGTACAGATCTTGCGATCTTATATTGGGTGTCGACGTTTTCTCCCAGGTCTTGCTTAACACGGTCAAGAGCGGAGCGTCGAGCATTCTCTGTCTTTTCAAGATACATAGAAATGACCTTATTTTTAATGTCTTCTTCAAGAGGGCCAGCAACAGAACTCACGCGCTCAAGAGCTATACTGCGCACTGCTGTAGCATTCGCAATAACCTCTTCAGTGAGGCTGGCGACGAGAATAAGCGGATCCTCGTTGGTCAATTTATCAATGTCGATTGCTTCTGCTTCGGCCGACTGCTTTTCAATGATTTCGTCCATCCATCCGTCGTTCTCTCTGCTGAAACTAGAAACAGAAATGTTCTTCCCGACCTCGTACTTCGGGAGATCTCCGAGATACTCAACGTCGGCCTCCGTCATGGCGGAAGCAAGACGACTCTGGAGCGTTTCAATTCTGCGCTCACAAGCGGTGTGAACCGAATCGATTGAAGCCTCTTCGGAAACGGAGAAATCGTGACCCTCAGTGATAAGACGGTAAGCAATGTCTTTGGCGATTTTCAAGTTGTGAATGTTCGCTTTGATCTCAGATTTTGTCGTAACCTCTTCAGGAACATTGGAGACAAACTCTTTCAATTCCCTGATCGGATCAATCGCTTCCGTCGAAGTGATCTCAAGGAGCTCACGAGGAACGTCAATGGTTTGACCGTTTACCGACACACGAACGAGGTCTTCGCCCCACATGCCTCGATAGGCGTCAATAATTGTTGCTTCCTCACCACGGAAATATGCTTTTTTCTTCATAGTTTTCTTTGCCTGTGACCAAGATATCGCCGCCGCCGATGCTTGCTCCTCTTTGGTTGGCTCTCCCTTTCCATCTTTGTCGCGAATTATCGCGTGGTAGACTTCGTTTGCTTTGTCCGCAACGGGACCTGTACCATTTAGGTGTCGCTTACGGCCCTTTTTATTCTTTTCTGTTTTGGCATACACGTTAGGACCTGGAGCATTGTGCGGGACAGTGCTATCAATTTCAAGAGGACCCTCATCAGCCATCATGCTTTCCTGGTTGACAGGGTTCTCTATCTGCGGTTCAATTCGCGGCTGTTCTGGCTCTGGTCTTTGTCTGTCTCGCACTCTTTGGGCGCGATAATCGTCGACAGTGTCTTGTGACTTCTCAGGAGTATCGACGTAGCTTAAATCTTCTCTTTGAAGAAACTGGATCAGTTCTTCGTCTGTGTGATCCTCTTCGGGATCCAGACCTTTTAGATAGTCAATGTCTCCGCGTTCGGCCTCTTGTTGCTCACCGCTAAGAGAGGCGTTATCGCGTGCGTCGGCTTCCGACATGATCTTCCATTTAGATTTCTTTACTGGCATAGCAACCTACACATTAAGATTAGCGGTGTGTGACATATAAGTGTCATCTGGCTTTAGGTCTGTTCCTGTAATCCATAGATCTTGTCGGTCCTGAACCAGTCTTTTTTGCATTTTTGTAATAGTCTTCAAAACTCCTGTCTCTACCGAGACCGTAGCCGCCCGGAGCGCCGTACTTCAGACCAGTCTTTAGACCCGCCATTATGCCTGGGCCTCCACCAAGAATTATGGATGTGACTTCCGCAATACAATCGGAGATGTCCTTTGTTTGAACGGGTCCAAGATCTTGCTTGTCGACTCTTCCGTTTCTGATTTGAAGGAACTTCATTTCCATTTTTGTATATTCAGAGTCTGGACAATCAACGGGGATATGAACTAGATCAAGATTTATAGCAGTCTTTAATGATTCGTACTTTTGCATGTTGATCACCGCCGTTGCTGTCTTTTCAATAACTCTTGTGCTTATCTTGTTTTTCATCAAACGATTGCGCATGCTCTGAATCAAAACGTTTGAGTAGTATTGATCGAAACTCAGTTCCACAGGGCGAAAGACTCGCATCCATTGCAGAATTTCGTCAAGTACGGTTTCGTAGTGAATCGTTTCGCCAGGGAAGTCTTTCGGATTCCAGCGTTTCACAACATCAAAAACAACATGCGGTTCTGGTTCGCCGTCTTCGCCTGCGAACTCTTGCATGTGACCAATGGCAAACCCGAATCCGGCAGTTGTAGACGAGGGATCGCAATGAGCAAAATACTGATACGTGTACGTTCCAGACGTTTGCATCCTGACGGGGGTGTCTTTAAAACTGGAAACAAATGCTCGTTCGACATTCTCCGCATTAAGGAACGAATCAACGACCTCGGCCCACTGGCCGCGCCTCTCGACCTTAAACTTCTCGGGGTTCGCCTTTTCCGACAGTTCTGCCTCTCGCGCCTTGTCCTTGTCGTCCGGGCTTAGCTTGTCGTGGTCTCCGTCGGGCGAAACCATGATCGCGCTTTTGAACCTTTTACCTGGATCCTTTTCGTAGTCTCTATAGAGTTCCCAAGACGGGAACTGAAAACTAAGAAGCGTTGGGAACTTCGCCATATCGTCGACAACCTGATGGCTTTGCAGAAACCTGTCGTAGAAGAATCCAATCTTCGTGTATGGCGAAGAGTTCAAAAAGATCATTCCGTCTTTTCCGAACTGAGCAAGCGAAGGTTCTGCCGCGTAATAGCACTGTTCGAGAGACGAAGAGTTCCCCTCGGTGCTTGTCATGAATGCGGCCTCATCGAAAACAACAACCATTGTGGCAGAACCACGGATGGAGTCAGCGTTTGCCGACTTGGGAACACCACGAATTTTGGAGAAGTCTCTGCCGATCTTCATTCCCTTCATTCTCATCTGAGCGAGATACTGTTCATCTGCAGAGGTCTTAAGAGTGAACGTCTCTTCTTGAACCTTTCCGATATGTGGCTGAAGATGACGTCAACGAGTAATGACCGACACGAGGTCGGCGTACTGATACGCCTTTGCCTGCGTAAGAGCAGTAGCCAGACACATAAAGTAGATCTCTTTGTCTGGGTCAATACTGTAGTACCGACCTGGGTCGCCCAACTTCCAAGTGTCGAACATCTTCTTGCCTACGGCAAGAGACGTGACATAGCCCTTAGAGGAGCGACGACCACCAACCAACTGGACTTCTGGAAAATTCTGATAGCCATTCTCTCTCAACCATTCTGTTTGTTGTCTAACCATTGGAGAAATTATTATTTCCCCGTCTGGCGCAAGCCAACCATTAAGAATATCTTCTTCCCACCCCTCCAACTCTTCCAAGAACATGGTCTTTAGTAAAACCTTTTGTCTTGGATAGAGAGGCTTGTTACAGAACTGGTCGCTTTCTGCGAATTCAACAATGCTGACTTTTGTTGTATCGAAAGCTCGAAGGACCTGATCTGCGAGAATAGACATTAACCTTTGTAATTTTCTTTCTCACCACGGAATTTCTCACCACGAGCATTACCGCTAAGAACCTCCCACTGTTTCTTTTCGTGATCGAATTCTTGCTTTGCGGCGGCAGTTGTTTCAATCCTTCCGATAACCTCAATGCACGGTGGCTGGAAGAACAGAACAGGAGCGAGGTCCACATACACCTTGAAGCCAGCAGCATGAAACTTGTCCTCTGCTCTCTTCGCCATCTCTGCAAGATTCATTTGAGTATTCGTTCTCTTAGAAAAGTCTGACGCCAACTCAGACGTGATCTTTCCTATCTTCATAATCTCATAATCGTAAAGATCGTTATTGTCCATCTTCTTCTTCGTCCTCGTTGTCTTCCTCGGTTAGTTCCATTACCGCTGACGCCTGGCTTGTTAGTGATTGTCTTGTGCTTGTGGGAAGGCTTTCGATAATTATTGGAGCACCACTAAAGTTGTCAGTGACCATTCTGTCTTGCTCAAGTATTCTATTGAACCTGAAAAGAATTTTGTCATAACTTCCTTGTCCGACAATTTCCTTCACTGCTTGTGTAAACGCATTGAAGTCCCTCATCATTTCATCTACCTGAACAGACGCCGTATCTTTTTCCATTTTCTCCATAAGGGAGATCATCTGAATGATGTCGCGTGGCTCGGGAACAACCGTTCCATCAAGAATCGACTGGTAAGACTTCATGAGGGCGACTTCCATATATCCCCTTCGAGTCAAAAGAAGTCTGCTCGTGCTGTCTACGTCTTCACCGATCTGTCGCGCCTTCTCTTCGATAACGCGACGAATTGCGGCTTGCTCAACGCTCAGATGTTTTCGCTTGTGGTTCGACAGCCCACGGCGCGTAATGCCCTCCTCCTCAAACTGTCGAGCTATCTCAGAAAAAGGGACACCCATGACCAGCAACTGATCAATGGTCCTTCTCCATTTAGATTTGCAAATAGAACAGCGAGGCTCAACGATCTCATTGGTGGCAAAAGACACAGTCATTCCGCCACCACTGTTGCCGCCGGGCGGAGTTGGGGTGTTTCCGAATCTACTCATACAATCCTAACGATAAAAGGAAGCTCCGTGTCGTCGGCGCTGCTCGTCGCTGTTGACTTTTCTTCCTTGCGGATGCGGTCGCCAGAACATGCCCTCGTTGATGGAAGGCTCAGGAACTCCGTTCTGGTTGTAGATCTCTCTTCGCTTGCGTGCGTAAATGTGCTCTTCAAAAAGAATAGGAGCGTCGCCCTTAATCCCGTTGGGCTTTCCCGTTTCGGGACTGGTCGCACGGGAATGAGCACGAAGGATGTCGTCGGCCATAAGGTCGAGCTCCGTGCCAGTGTACTTGTTGTTTTCTTCGATAACAAGAGTGTCTTTTCCAGCACCGAGATCAACAACGATCTTCTTTCCGCCCTTTTTGCGCGGCGTCCCGTCTAGATTGAATTCCGATCTTTCCCGATACTCATCAAGAAAGTCGTCCTCAACGCGATCATCGTCGTCGGAATCATCATCTTCAAAATCTTCGTCGTCAGTCAACTGGTTTTCTCCGTTTTCTTTTTGGCTTCTCTCCTTGATTGTCTCCAAAATACTCTTTGGCAATCTGAGCAAAACCAGACTCTACATATTGACAGACAGATACGGTAGTAATTCCCATCTTTTCTGCAACATCTCTTTGCTTCATATCGAGAGTTACGTTGTAATAAATCGCTTCTCTCTTCCTCGGAGAAAGAGTTTCCAGCGCATCTTTAAGATCTATGAAGCACATATCAAGACCCGCATATGAAATAACAAGAATGCCCTTGTGTCTGAAAAGATTTTCCATCTCTTCATAGTGACGAACGGCTTCTCTTAAGACTCGGTGTTTTTTCTTTTCGTCCATGCTATCGGTATCGCTAACGCATCTGTCTCATCGGCCAGATACTTGTTGGATTTTAGTTCAGGAAACACTTCAAGAACGGCATTTTTAACTTGCACTTTTGTAGCCATGCCGTGACCCGTCATTTGTTTTTTTACTGTCGATGCTGTTATCTCCGACCAGTAGACACCGCTTAGTTCGGCCATAACCTGACCGACGGTAGCGACCGCAAAAGCAAGAAGACGCTGCCCTGCGGCAGCGCCAACGTTAGTCACTGGAAGAAACTCAAAAATAAACAGATCTGGATTGTGCTCTTCGATCTTCCTCTGGAATACCTCAATGGCGTTCGTAATCAAACGCATCTTGTATGCGCTGTACGTTTCTTGTATTTCGTCTTTACGGCTAAGACCAAAGATGCCCGACGCAACAAAGCGGGGGTTAGAGAACTGGTCTGTCGAACCGTCTAGATCAAAGTCCAGTACTGAGAACCCACAGCGTTTTGCTCCTGGGTCTATTCCTATGATTCTTACTTGCTCTATCAACGTTCATCCGCATGTTGTGCAGACCACAGGGGTTTTGTTTTTGACTGCTTCGGAGACTCTTCCCCACTTGCCGTATATCGTTTCAAGCATTTGGTTGTCTCTGTGAAACACGAATTCTTTAAACTCATGTGGTGTGTCTTTTTGTATGCCAACAATTATAGCAGACTCCACACGATTATCCCAAGCCATGTAGCAATTAACTTGCATCGCCCATTTGGCAAGCAACACATCAGCTGGCTTTTGGTAACTAAAAGAGTTCATTGTTTTGAAATCAATAAGGTAAGATCCCTTGCCGGGGATGTCACATTTTGCAACATCCGCAAATCCCCTAGCCCACCACCCATCGCCGTCGTGGCGAAGTTCCTTCTCGATGTCTTCTTTTTCACAGAAGCCAAGTTGGTTGCACAATATGTCCTGCAGAAGACCATGCCAGAAATGACCCACAAAGAAGTTTTTGTGGCTGGTCGCTGTGAAGGTCTCCTTCTCTACCTGTCCTGAGAACTTCTTGTAAAGTTCGCATTCACAAGGATAGCAATCAGAGGACGGATGAAAAGCGTCATCGGGCTCCTTGCCTGGTCTGATTTCTGTGTCAAAGCTGTCCGGGAATTGAGCACGGGCAAGATAGTTGTTGATGTGGGGAACGAGGATCTCTTTCTTTGCGAGATCCTTAACGAAACTAGCCAACGTATTTCTTCCAGTCTTTTAGTAGAACACAAACAAGATCGACATTCCCTTTGTGGTCGGACAGGACCGACTCTGGGTTGTGAATGCGAAGAGCCATCATGGGAGTTTTGCGGTTGAGCGCAGCCTCGTCAAAAACCTTCTCAACATCCGTGAGCCGGACGCTGATGCTCTTTGAGGACTTCTCTGGGTTTCCAGACAGTTTGCACTCGACGATGAACTCTTTCGAGTCAACGTCTCCGTCGTCGTATATCCAAGCCCCAGACGACGGGGATCGACGCCCACCCATGCTCTTAGCAATGTGCTCTTCTTGTGCAACAGAGTGCTCCTTAATCAGTTTGCGGTTTGGCAATGCCGAACCTCTCAAGCGCGAGTTCACGAATCTCGTCGAACCTCTCGGCGTACAGAAGTTGCGCCAACTCTCGCTCTCGAAAACTTTTGCCGTCGTACTTGAACCAGCCGCGATTGTTCTCCACAATGTTGAGACGAAGAGCCACAGAAAGCAGGTCTCCCTCCTTGTCAATGCCGAAGGGCAGTCCTTCAATTGGAGTGTTGTAGAAGTCAAAACGTGTTTCACGACGACCGCCGAGCGCAACCTTATTGCGCTGCGTGATGATGCGAACCTCATGAGAGACCTGGATGGATCCGTCCTTGCCTCTCTCCACCAGTTCGTTTGTCATTGGGTCGTAGAAACGATCACCCTTGGAGTCCCCCTTGCGAAGTTGCAAGATGATCTGTTCGTGATGCTCAAGCGCATTACCGCCAGGCTGTGAGTACACGCCCGGAACGGTAGCGCTCATAACGGCACGAACCTGATTCAAAAGGATCACACAGGCGTTTTTGGTGTACATGCGGGGAGTCATCGCCTTGACAGCGAAACTGATCAGGTTGGCCTGACCGCCCTGACGAGGCTTACCATCTTTGGCGTCCATCTCACTCGCGTGAGCCATTGCGCCAATTGAATCAAAGACAAGAAAACGAATGCCGTTGTCTATCATATAGAGAGCGCCCTTGACAGCGTCCTCTCCGCTTTCAGGCCGAAAGATGACAAGCTTGCTTGTGTCCACTCCATGCAGTTCCGCCCAGCTTTCGCTGAAGTCTGGCTCAACCGCAACCCATCCGCAAGCCATTCCCATCTTCTGAGCGTTAGCGATGCCCGCTAGCGCGAGCACAGATTTTCCGACATCCCTCGGCCCGAAAATTCCAATCATGCGACGAGTCGGCCACCCACCCGTTCCAAGGTGAAGGTCAAGCGAAAGGCAGCCCGTCGGGACAACGTCATACCCAAGGCTTTTGTTTGCGGTGGTGACTACCCCCTTGATCCCTGCGGCGCTTGACAACTTCTTTGCGATCTCGTCTGCTTCGGTGTTAACCACTTAGTTTTTCTCCGTTTTGTAGAACAAGACCGCGATCTCCAACCTTAACGTTCCAAATACCAAGAGTCATTGGCTTGAGAAGCCAGGTCTTATACTCGGCCCATTTGTTTTCATTGTTCCAGTGAGAAGAACCGAACACAGCGAACTCCGCCTCGGCTCCGTTCCACTCTATCTTAACTCTGCCCATAGTGCTTCCGTTTTTTGTTTTTATCTCTTTCACCTCTACGACAACACCGGGAATCTGAACAGTAGAGCCAAGAAGAGAATCAAGTTCATCGTATCCGACGAGAGACTCAAGTCTGTCTTTGTTGTCTGTAATGATAGCAGAGTTTGGGTCTACAATTGCAAAGCCAAACAATTCTTTTTGTCTCTCCGCTTCTTCGCGGACATCATAACTTCGCGGATCTGTTCGATCAAAAGCGCCAGCAGCAATCAGCGTGTCAATCTGGCTTGATCGTAGAGTTTGACGAGGAGATTTTCCTTTCTTGTTTCCCTCCCACTCCTTTTGAAGACCGGCGTGTACGGATCTAAAGTCTTCAATGTTCTTGTACGGACGATTGTCGACAACAAAACGCGCAGCATCATCGCCAATCCATTTGATATTGCGAAGACCGAACCAAATCTCTCCATCCTTCTGGGCAATCTCGGCTTCTGACATATTAATGTCCGGGGCGTTGATCTTGATCCCCATGAAACTCGCCTCACGAATGTAAGAACCAACATCGGCTGGACTGGTGTGGATCGAGGACATAACAAACTCAACCGGATACTTCCACTTTGCATACATGGTGCGAGCTAGGATAATTGCATAAGAAACAGCGTGGGCCTTGTTGAAGGAGTACTTGGAGAATTCGATAATAAGATCCCAGATCCTCTTGGCTCGTCGCTCTGCCATAAAGACAGACGCACGCTCAAGATAACGAGGGTACTCGTTCTCCATTTCGACAACCAGTTTCTTCCCCAGCATCTTTCGGATTCCGTCTGCCTCTTTCATGTCATAACCGATAGCACGGAAGTAAGCGATCACCTGCTCCTGATAAACGAAGTCTCCATAGGTGTCGGAAAGGATAGGCTCAAGGATCGGGTCTTCGTATTCGACTGGTTCAAGTCCACTACGGCGAGCAATGAAACGATCCACCACACCAGAACGCAAAGGACCGGGACGATTGAGCGCAACAATTGCAGCAAGGTCTTGAATCGAGCGAGGCTTTAACTTTTTACCAATGCGTTTTGCATCATTGCCGCTCTCAATTTGGAACAGCCCCAGAGTCAGTCCACCGTCAATCATTTCCCAGAACTCTTCTGGAAGAGTCTCCCAGTCGATAGTCTTGTACGACCAGTCGTCCCCAGTCAATTGGACGACAGAACGAAGCGTGCTTAGATTGCGAAGACCCAAGCGATCAAATTTTGGGAACCCACACTTTTCAACTTCGCGCATATCAACCTGCGTAGCAAGAACCTTCTTGCCCTTCGAGCCGTCATCTGTCTTCGTTCTCATCATAGTCGGCAGAACGCCACGAATATCGACGTCCGATATGATGATTGCCGAAGCGTGGACTCCGTAGGTTACAAGTCGTCCACCAAGAGCTTTGACATGATCAAACATTTCAGGATATTTTTCCATGTACGGTCTTAGTTTAGTTGCCGCTGCCTCGTCTTCCAGTACCGCGATCTTGATGTTGTCGCCCGGATCCCACCCAATCTGGTCAGCAGAAATTATGTTGATGTCGGGAATCATGTCGATGATCTTTTTGATAGCCTCAGCGTCACCAAAAGGAACACCAAGGGCTTTCGACACGCGATCAATTGTCATCTTCGGCTTCATGCGAATGTGATTGCCAATGGGGATAACCTGATTCGCTCCGTAGCGACTTCTCAAATAGTCATCGATCTCTGTGCGCCGCTCAGGCTCAAAGTCGATATCAATGTCCGGGAGACCCTCATCGCGACCAGCGTTATAGAATCGTTCAAAGAACAAATTGTATTTCAATGGATCAACGTCGGTGATCCCAAGGGCGAAAGCAATCAGAGACCCGCCAACAGACCCACGACCAGGACCACGCTCGATACCGGCATCGTCGGCCCAAGAGCAGAAGTCTGCCGTGATTAGAAAGTAATCAGCTAGCCCTGCATCAATGATCGTCTCTAGTTCGTAAATCGCTCGGTCTTCAGCTTCCTCTGTGACAACATCAAAGCGATCCTTAAGCCCCTCTTCAACGAGACGGACTAGAAGATGATCGTTTGTCTTGTCCTCGGTTGCCTCTCTGGGGACGTAGACAGGAAGGTGCATACGAGGCTCTGGCAATGACGCATCTCGGCATCGCTCAAGAATGTTTAGAGAATTTGAAACCGCCTCGTCCACAACAGAGTCGGAGAGATACGATAGTCGATTTCTAACATCGTCTTCGTCCATGATGTAAAGGCACGGGGGGTGAGACATTCTCTTCTCATCAGTGATCTTGGCCCCAGTCTGCATGCAAAGCATAACCTCGTGGTGTCTATAATCGTCAGCGCAGGCGTAGTGGGAATCGCTCGCATACACAAGAGGAACACCGTGCTCTTTCGAAATACTGACCAGTTCCTTATTGATCTCTACTTGATAAGGATCGTCATAAGTATGAAGTTCAATAAAGAAGTCATCACCAAAAATGTCAATATACCTGTAAAGGTCGGACCTGTCGTCGTTCGCAATGCCCTTCGCTACAAGTCCCGAAAGACACGCCGACGTCGCCATCACGCCTTCCTTGTACTGTTCTAGAATCTCCCAGTCAACACGGGGAACAAAGTAGAACCCAGTACGGTTCGCCTCATCAGAGATCCTCATAAGGTTCTCCACACCCTTGTTGTTCTTTGCTAGAAGAACGAGGTGGCTCTGGTCGCGGCTCCGCTTCTTAGACTCGGGTCGAGAACTGCGATGAACTGCGGCCTGGTAGGCTTCTATCCCGAAGCCCGCCTGCAGCCCGCGCCCGCTCATCTCTTTGTGAAATGGACGCCAGCCTGCGACAACGCCATGATCGGTTAGAAATGCTCCAGGAGCACCGATCTGCTCAATGCGGTTGGCGATCTCAACGACGGTAGAGAACCCATCAAGGGCGCTGTACTCGCTGTGGTTGTGGACCGGTATGGCCAAGTTTCCTCCCATCTAGTAAGTTGGGACGGAGGGAGGAAATCCCGTTCTGCCCTCCGTCCCACTTCCCCGTTAGGGAAATCGTTACTCGTTGACCTCTTCGATTCTAGCACGAAGGGCGGAGAACTTGGCGTTCTTCGGGGCCTCTTCGTCATCCCATGGAGCATCTTGCTCCAGCGGAGTCTGCCTCGCCGCCGCTGTCTTGTCCGGCATGTATTGGGAGAGCCTCCAACCGTCAGGAAGCGGGTCGATCAGCTTGCGCATGCGTTGCTCATCAGCAAGACCGACCAGATACTCGTCAATATCAGGGATAGAGTCCGAGAAGGCGCTGCTCGGAAGCGGCGGGAGATCCGTCTTGATGAAGTCGTATCTGGTGCTGATCTTCTCACCACGACGTGTGACAGAGAACACGCAGTCCTGAATCGCGGTTCCGGTATCGCTCTCAAACGTGGCAAGCCACGAAAAGAAATTGCCGGAATGCTGGACAATTATTCCAACCTCTGGGGACGACTCGCCCCTCTTGTTGGTCTTTGTGGCGACTTCCCAGCCAGAGATCTTGTTGTCGCTATTGCGAAGCGGGTTAAGACAAACGGCGGCAGCGACACAGCGATCCTTTGGCGGCATATCGAAGCGCGTCCAGATCGGGTCGTAACCGTCTGCGCCGTCAAGACCTGCGTCACGACGAGAGACAAAGTCGTTGTAAATCTTCGATCCATCATCACGAGTTCCCGTGATGATAAACTGGTGCATCTTCACACGAGGAATCTCCTCAAGCGGCGTGATGAACTGGATGAACTTCTTTTCTTCCTGTCCCCATTGAATAAACTGCGGGCGGGAACTATCGAAGGTGGTTGTTGTTTCGAGGATGGCGGTACCACCCTTGCGGAAATTAGGCATTATCGTTCTCTTTCTGTAGATCTTCGTTTAGGTTGTTTTTCTCTTCGTCTGTCATCTCAGACACTGAAGACTTTGCCGTCTTCTCAAGATGACCACTGACTTTTTCTGTCACGTTTTCTATTTCTTCTGCTTTTTGATACTTTTTAAAACCCATTCTGTTTTCCTCTCATGAACCACGGCTTTGAGTCTTTGATAAGACTTTCGACCATCTCTGGCGGAACATCGTTCAAGTCTTGTTTCTCCGAACCAAAGGAATCTATAACGTGCACTGGAATCGTTTTATGCAAACGCTTGACAAGTGTATCACAGGCAGACCGCCCAGGATCGTCATTGTCGAAAGACAGTGTAACACCCCAGCGGAACGATTGCAACAACTTGATCTGGTCGTCTGTCACCTGCGCTCCGAAGGTTGCAACAGCGGGGTGGTTGCACTGATACAGGTATACGGCGGTGAGGGCGCTTTCAACGACAACCACCGACTCTCTTGACGACACGGCGCGGTCGTATCCGAAAAGCGTTTCAGCCTTTGGAAAGCCTTTCGTGTTCGTGTACTTTGGGATGCTCTTTGGGCGCTGGTCGTCCGTCCATCTTTCTTGATATCCAACAAGTTTCTCATCGAAGAAGTGCGGGATGATCGCCGCAGGACCAGAGTAGCCAGCGCGTTCGTGCTTGGGGTCAAAACCAAGCATGAAGTCTTTTTGTGTTTCTCGATTAATTCCGCGAGAAGAGAAATAGGACGTGTCGCTCTCCAACCAATCATCAAGCACCGACCGGCTATAGACTGGCAGCGGTTTTGATATGGACATTCCCATTTTTTCTCTAGCCATAATGCTTTCTATCTTACGGCCAAAAGCGAATGGATCGTCACGACCAAGCGTTTGATCATCATACGTCTTACAGAATCTGTAAGCGTCCTCGTAATCGACATCAAGAACTCTTGCGACCAGATCTATAACGCTTCCGCCGACCCCGCAGGCAAAACAGTTGTATAGCAGTTTCGCCCTATTAAGAGAAAAGCTGGGATTCGCGTCGACACCACTATGGGAGGGGAGAGGACACCGACAGATGTCTTCATCTCCCAACTTATTGATCACGTCTATTCCTAGAGCGTCCTCAAGAAGATCAACATCAATCGACCCCCTCAAAGAGTCTACTTTTTCCTTGATGCTCATACCGCTCCCGTCACACGGAAGTTTGAGTTCTGCGACAGTTCAACGATGAGTTCCCATTTTGCGGCACGATAAGACCTTGCCTCGATCACGCCAAGTTGTAGAACCCTGGACTTCCTCATATCTTCGGTCTGATGAAGACCAAGGATCACGTCAGCGGTCTGACCGATTGAATCAGATAGACCGATCTTCGATAGGTCGGCCATCTCTGCCAGATTTGCCGCCTCTCTGTTGAACTGCGCAGCTAAATAAATCGGGAAGTCAGAGCAGGCATCTTTTAGATCCTCATTGATGTACTCAATCTCTCGGAACCTTAGTTCTGCTTTAACCTTGACTATAGACTCAACAAACTTCAACTGATCGATGTAAACAATATCAGCACCGTGCTCTTTGGCTATCTGCTTCAAAGAGTGAACGCTTCTTTGTCCCCTTGGGGGTTTGATGATACTTACTTCAGAGTTTGTGTTTGCCTTGTCAAGACGGTCCATCATTTTGTCCATGTCCATCGGAATTAGTTCTTTGTTCTTAAAAGCGCTCCAAGAAATGCCAGACGCCATGCAAGCATACCTTTGAAACATTTCTGGAATGTCCATCTCAAGAGTAAAGAATACAGCCTTGGCTCCAGCTTTCTGTGCTTCCACCATGCTCTTCATCAGCATCCAAGACTTGTAACGTTTTGGACGACCAATAACGTAGACCAGTTCTCCCTTTTTTAAACCCTTAAGGACATCATCTACTTCACGGAACCCGTAGGTGACAGAGTCTGACTCTTCTGTTTCCCAATAATGCTCAAGAGCTGGTCTGTAGTCGGCGGAAGACATTTCTGTCTTTCGTTCTCTTATGCTTTCTCTGATCCGATAGAGTTCGTTACTGATATCGTCAATAACATCTTCCGGAGAGTCTTTATAGATCCTTCTGGCAATGCTCTCTATCGCAACTTCTGTTTCTGCCCGAGCGTACCTTTCTCGGAATTGGTCGATGAGCCACCCGACCTCCGAGGATGGTGGAAGGAAAGAAAGGTCAACAAAGCGAGACTCAAGGACTTCCTTCGATGCGGGATTTCCGTATTTCCGTATATGGGAGAATTGAAATTCAAGTATCGATCTTCCGGTTGCTTCTTCATCACTTAGATGGCTCGGGTTGAATCTCTGCTCGTAAAACTTTTGAGCGCTCTCAAAGACGGCAAGGTGATCAATTAGTTCGTTCTCCAGAGAGAGAACCTTGAGGGCCTGTTCCATTTTTCTCCGACTTGATCGCGTTGACAACAGCCTGAACGTTCTTGTGATGCTTATCGTTGAGCATCGTAGCAGGGTTCCCGTAGCGCCGCAAAGCGTCTTGCAAGGTCTTGTCAAGAGCCTGCATTTCCGGAGAAACCTTGAGTTCTGTTTCGTAGGGGATCACGACAAGCAGGTCGGGATCTGTGACTGGCAAATAGAACACATGAGTGAAGGAGAACAGATCAATAGCCATATAGGCGAACAGTTGTGCTGCCGTCATCTCTCTCATCAGAAGACCGGTCTTCTTTTCTTGATCACCGGCAGAACTCGCAAGGACTTCTGCGTGAAAGCCTGCATAACAAAGAGTGTCAAAAGTAGTTCCGCAAAGAATGTAGTTCTTTTCTTCAAGAACAAGTTTTCTAACTTCCTGTTCTCTCTTTGTTGCTATATGGAGGTTTGGAAGATATGTTGCTTCTATGCCGATTTGCATATCCATCTCCTCTCCAATCTTCTCTGCGTATTTGTCGCAAACGATAAACTTGTATTCTGGAAGAGCTCTTTTGACAGCGTTTGCCAATTTTGTCTTTCCAGCGCCTGGCACACCCATTAGTCCGATACGAGCGTTCATTCTTCAGAAACCTTCTTTGGAGACGAGAGCCTTAATTGGATCTTACCAAGCTTTGTGCTTTCTTGCAAGGTTGACAAGAGTTCTGGATGCTGCTCAATAAGATCTTGGGCTTTCTTCTCGTTTAGTTCGTAAACCGTTTTTGCTTCAACAATCCGATCAAACAGATCTGGAGCGTTTTCTCTTAGATAGTCGAAATCAAATTTTGTTCCAACAACAGCTGTAGTTCTGCTTATTTGATAACCGTCTTCTGTTACCCAGACAAACTTCATCTTCGCTGGGTCTTCTTCGATAACCGTCTGATTAAAGTCAAACTGTATGATCTTCCATTCGGGGTAGTTGTCCTGAATGTGAGACTCCGCCTCCCCGCGTGAGGCAAATTTTATACCGACCACTTGAGTCTCTAGTGTTCCCGACACACGAATGTGTTCATTCGCAAGTTCGAAAAATTGAGAACGAAGAGATTCTTTTTTCGTTTCGTACTCTTTAGTTTTTCTACCAACCTCCTCTAAACTTTTTGTTGTGATGTCTAAAAGTTTAGATATCTCTTGTGTACGATCCACATTTTGGACAGATTCCTTTGTCACTGTTTCGTTCCTTTCCCTCGCGCACGTCTTGTTCTTCACTCCACTCACAGAAATAATCATTATAAACTTTTTCTATGTGTGAACATTTATGTCTGTATCTAAATCCATTACATGTACATTTAGAATTATTCATCATCCAAGGATATATTGTAACATCATAAAATGTATCTTTATTTTTATTTGATTCTATAGATACACTCATACTTCTTTCAAAATCTGAAATCATATCTAAAAATTTAGAACATATTTCCATAAGA
>Ga0105050_10001370_pt1 | contig 36767 bp, 15 predicted proteins | sample FRY01_FD_78088 | JGI IMG/M metagenome (GOLD analysis project Ga0105050, IMG submission 78088) | Freshwater microbial communities from Lake Fryxell liftoff mats and glacier meltwater in Antarctica - FRY-01 | ecosystem: Environmental > Aquatic > Freshwater > Ice > Glacier meltwater ...
AAAATCCATCTCTAAACTGAAAGTGACTTCCAACCTTGATGTTTTCGCTCAAAAATGCCGTCATTTGCTGATGCAAACTCGGTTTTGAGCGGGTTTGTACCCACAGATTCTGCGGAAGAGCCTAAAGTCTAGGTGGTCTGTGGTTTCTATTGTTCGTCATGGTAGCAACCAACTGCCCATAAAAATCGCCCGGTGCTGATGAGCATCGGGCGATCGATGAAAGAGAAAGCGGTTGCAATCTTGTTTAAAAACTTCCGCTGGCCAGGATAGCGTCTACCGAATCACGGTAATCGCCGAACTCGGATGCCAAAGCACTGCTATCGGCAACCGGCGTTCCAATGCTGCTTGCGCCGCCCAGCAAACGAATGACTCGTCCGTTACTACTGACCGCAAACTCTTCGGAGTTCAGGCGAGAGCTTTGAACCGTCCCGTCTTCCAAGAGAACGGTTAGCAAAGCAGCGTCACGAGCTTCGTTGAAGGAAATCTCGATGTATTGGACGTTTTCGTAACCAATGCCGACCTCAAAGAATTGTTGGCTACCAGACTCATCCAGAACCGACAGCGCAACGCCGACATCGAGACTGGTTCGATTACGCTGCAAATAGTTGGATACCAGGAAGTCCAGCGTATCGGCTGCGGCGCCAGTTTTGCCTAGTGTTGTGAAATTGTTTCCAGTCGCGGCGAGCGCACCCGAGGCCGGGATTACGATTTGAAAGGAGTTGGCGGACAGGATCGTGGTTGAAGAATTCGGAACAAGAAAACCAGGCACGATGGTATCTGGCACTATAAAAGTCACGACATAGGTTCCCGGCAGCAGGCCGGTGAACAGATACTCGCCCTCCGCGTTCGTGAACCGAATGATGTCCACTGCCTGGCCGCTAAGATTGGACGTCGAGGCACTGGTCAGACGCACGGGAATGCCACCCATCGCTGGCTCATTCGAATCTCGGACGCCGTCGCGAACAGGGTTAATGAGCCCCTCGAGATAATCGGTGAAGATGGTGCCGCTCAATGTCGAAGGTGCTGCGACGGATACCGTCACCACGCCCGACGTGCTCAATGCTCCGTCGGAAACGGTGTAATTAAAGCGGTCAATGCCCATGAAACCTGTCGGAGGCGTGTAGACAATGCTTCCGTTCACAAGTGCAACGGTACCTTGGGTCGCATTGGCACCCGTGATCGCGGAAACCGCGGTCAGCGTCACAGTTTGTGATGACTCATTCGCTGGTCCCGGACGGTCATTGGCGGTAACCGATGTTGCGGCAAAGGTTGTGGTCCCGCTGCCAGGTGCCACCACTAAGGTGTCATTGATAACAACAGGGGCATCGTTCACGGGACTAATCGCGATCGACACGGTTCCGGTATCGCTGGCCGAACCTACCGTCGCCCGGTAAACAAACGATAGCGGAGTGGTCGTGAAGTCATCGGCAGCAGGCGTGTAAGTCGCCGTGTTGCCCGACAACGTCAACGTTCCCCGTGCAGGCTGCGACACGATTGTGAAGCTTGGTGATGCGGAACTATTGGTAACCGTAGTCAACGTCGACAAGTTCAGCGACTGAGCGAGACCGTCCTCGACAAAACTAAGGGACGAGTCACCTGCCGCGACCGTGACAACGACCGGCGGAACCACGTTAACCGTCAAACTTGCCGGAGCGGTTAAACTGCCATCGGTGATGGTGTAGGAGATGGTCGCCGCACCTGTGAAGCTTAATGACGGGGTGAATACAAAATCCTGTCCCGTTCGAGTGACCGTTCCGGCTCCCGCAGTCACGGTCGGTGGCGATGTGGCGATCGACACGGTGCCGGGTTCGGCAACGCCCGCCCCATTTGTCGGGCCAGGTCGATCATTGCTGAGTAACGTGGAACCGGCAACCGTGAGAGCAACACCTTGAGTTGCCGAGAGGACATCATCGGCAACGAACTGAGGTGCGTCATTAACGTTGGCAACGGTAACGGTAATCGTTCCCGTGTCGCTAGCCGAGCCGACAGTCGCCGTGTAAACGAACGTCAATGGCGAGCCTGCAACGGTGAAGTCGTTCGCCAAGGGAGCGAAGGTCGCGGTGGAACCACTGATAGTCACGTTGCCACGAACGGGCTGAGTCGTGATCGTAAATACCGGCGAAACGGCGCTTCCAGAGACCGTGGTAAGCGGTGCCAGGTTCAACGTCGCATTGACGTCTTCGGTCGCTGCCAATGTCAAGTCGTTGGCGGTCACCGTCACAACCCCCGGCGCCGTCACATTCACGGTGAGCGTTGCCGGTGCGGTTAATGCACCGTCGGTGATGGTATAAGAAATCGTCGCGGCACCGGCAAAGTTGATTGCCGACGTGTAGATCAAATTACCCCCGGACAAGGTGACCGTTCCGTTAGTTGCCGTCGGCATGGGCGTCGCGGCAATCGAAACGGTCCCCGGCTCGGGAACAGCGGCCCCGTTTGATGGTCCCGGTCGGTCATTGCTAAGCAAGGTTGAACCGACAATGGTCAGCGGAATGCCTTGAACGGTTGACACTGGATTGTCGGCGACAAACTGTGGCGGATCATTGACGTTTGCAACGTTGACGGTGATCGTGCCGGTATCGCTGATCGAACCAACCGTTGCGGTATACACAAACGTCAGTGGAGAACCAGCGACCGTGAAGTCATTGGCAAGGGGGACGAAGACCGCGGAGCTTCCGCTGATCGTCACGTTGCCCCGCGCGGGCTGACTCGAGATCGTGAAGACGGGTACAGCAGTGCTTCCGGTGACGGTTGTCAAGGTCGCGAGGCTTAGCGTTGCGTTGGTGTCCTCAGTCGCCGATATCGTGGAGTCATTCGCAGCCACAATAACAACACTGCTGGAAGAGACATTTACGGTCAGCGTCGCTGGTGCGGTAAGGGCACCATCGGTGATGGTGTAAGAGATTGTCGCGGCGCCAGTAAAGTTGGCAGCCGATGTAAAGATCAAATTGCCACTGGACAAGGTCACCGTCCCATTGGTCACGGAGGGTGCCGGTGTCGTTGCGATCGAGACCGTTCCAGGTTCCGCGACGCCAGCCGCGTTTGTTGGACCAGGTCGATCATTGCTAAGGAGTGTGGAGCCAACGATGGTCAGCGGAATGCCTGCTGTCGCGGTTACCGAATTGTCGGCGACGAAAATGGGTGCGTCGTTGACATTGGCAATGTTGACCGTAATGGTCCCTGTGTCGCTGACACCGCCAACGGTTGCGATGTAAATGAAGGTGATCGGTGATCCAGCAACCGTAAAATCATCGGCGGCAGGCGTATAAGTAATCGTCGTTCCACTGACCGTCGCGGTTCCGCGAGCAGGCGGTGTCGAGATGGTGATGACCGGAGTCTCAGAGGTTCCCGTTACGGATACAAGATTGAGTGAGGTCAGATTAAGCGACTGCGACGGCCCACCTTCCTCGAAATTTAAAGTGGTATCGCCAGCAACAACGATCACCCCTGGCGTACCAGTAACTATTCTCACAAAACCAAAACCGTCGTTCGTGTTGATTGGATCAATGCCAAGATCAACAAGCATTTGCGATGGCGAAACGACAACGTCCTGAAAGACTTCGACTTTTGTTGCTGCCGCGAAGCTTGCGATTGAAGTGCCGTTCTGAGCACGAACTACAGTCAACGTATTCAGAACAGTGTCTACAAAAGTGACAAGCATCCGCTCGCTACCCACCAGTACCGTAAACGTCGTTTCTCCTAGAAACGGCGAAAAGCCTGCGACGCTAACAAGGGATAATGTCGTCGAAGACGGCTGATTATCGAGGGCAACCGCGAGGCGACTTTCGGTAGGCACAGGAGTAAATAGCAACAAGTCGTCGACAGGGCGTCCCAAAGTTATCGCCGTTGCAGGTGCAATTCGAGCAATAATATCTGGACCGGCAGTCACAACCTTGACGGGAATACTGAACGCATCGAATCCGCCTACCTCGTTCAAGTTCCCCTTACCGGCCGCCGGAACGCCTCCAATAAGAACAGGACCAACACCACCAAGTCCAATCAGGCCCACTGCTGGGTTATAGCCTCCGTAAGAAACCAATTCACCAAAAAAGCGTTCGTTGGCCCCGAACGACCGACTATTGAAATTAATGTTGTCGGGTATTGCTAATGGATTGATACTGCCCCCGGAAAGGCGGGGAGGAGTCGAGCTATTGGTGGATGTGACGACAATGGGACTAGGACTGCCAGGAAAACCCACCAGCGTGCCCGATGCTGCCAAGTCGGGGATGTTGATATCGGCTAAAGATAAATCGGTAAATCGTATCTTGTAGTCCCTGGTGCCACCGCCGCTGCCTAGTAAGGAAACTGTAAATTGATTGGTGCTAAAACCATAAAGATTTGTAATCGCGGATCCGATTGCCGCGACTTCATCTGCAAAGAAGGAATCAAGGTCGATGTTGAACGTGGGTTCCGTGATTCCCTGGCGTGAGAAACTTATATTGCCAGAAGCAGCGACAAGAAAATTGCTTGAGATCCTTAATGTCTGCGTTTCGGTCAAAACCGGTTCAAGACGTCCATCAGAATTCGATTCGATGTTGGCCACGAACGTGAAAATGCCCAAATCAGAGGGTCGAGCATTTCGCAAATCGACATAGCTGGCCTCAAGGTTGAAAACTTCGCCAACACTTACGTTCAACTGACGTGTAGCCGGATTGAATTTATCGACGCCGAACACCGCATCACTCAGCGTTCGGGGATTGAGTCGCAACTCAACCAATTCATCACTGGGCCCAAGGCTCTCGGCGCGGGAAATAGTATTGATAACTCTTAATGCATCCATGGGCGTTACGAGGTTATCACCCGTGACGTCGACCATTCGGGAAAACTCCCCGCGCGCCATGCCAGTCAAATCCTGACTGCCGCCATTCCTTGAGAGGTGGTTGATCACAAGCAACGCGTCTAACGCTGTAACTTTTTGATCAAGGTTAACGTCTTCAGCGATTAATTCATTGTGAGCCACCAGGATGTCGGCAGCAAGCAGTTCCCGTTTTTCTAGAGACTCACTGCGCAGACGACGTCGTGATTGCTTACGAGTGCGACGAACGGCATCGCTGCTGCGACGCGAAGAACGGAAAAGGTTAACTAGCTGTTTCATCGCCTGTCCCAAGATTACATCCACCAAAGTGGGAGATTAGGGGTCGTGGAATCGCTCGCTGCTTGCGAAACCGGAATTATTAAAGTTGCCTCTACGATTCAATGGATCAATATCCACCTCGCATCAACCCTTTGGATGGTCAACACAAACCGACACATTCTCCACCGAAAAAGCAAAAGCCGAATAGCTGCTACATATTACCTGGGCTTCCCAGGTTATCAACCAAAAGATTTGGAATCTGCGTCTGTGCAGTCATGTTTAGTCGTTAGAGTCGTTTTTATCGAAATGGTTCCAGATTTTGTAAAGAAATCATGGAGTGAATTTTTTATCGATTTCTGGGTCCCAAAGAGCGAACACGGAATCCCGAGACTCCTGTTCCGCTAAAACACGCAAGGCGACCGAACGGCGGGCAATTTCATTGATCACTTGGAGAGCATCCAGTGCTGTCACCGAGCCGTCGTCGTTCGTATCCAAGTAAGAAGTCAACGGTTCAGAAATGCTGAAAATTCGCGTTCCGTTCCGAGCTAAATCGTTGATAATTCGGAGCGCATCGAGCGGCTCAAGGACACCATTGCCGTCAACGTCGAATGCGTCGTTTGGATTCTGCCAGGGACTTGTAACCCGTTCAAAACCTGCGATTGACGCTGAGGAAACTCCGTCAACGATTCGGATGGCTATTGGGCCAGCGGTGTGACGATGAATGGTTCGCAACGCGTTTGTTGTGAGCAGGTAATCGCCATCTGCAAGAACATCAAATCTGAACAGCCCGTCCTCACCGGTTACGACTTCGGAGGGGGTACCAAAACGAAGGAAATCGAGTCCAACAGCAGTAGCATTGTGGCCAAACGCTCGCACGCTTGCAATTCGTCCGTCGCGGTCCACCACTCGCATCGTTGCGGATTCACCGACGGACAATCTCGTTGTTGTCGAGCGGGCGATCAGGTTACCACTGGAATCGTAGGCCTCAAGGCGACCATAGCTGCCCAGTTCGCTTGCCCCGATAGCATCGAGTGCGACGACCCCCGTGTTTTCTGAGAAGGACGCCAGGAAATAATTCTGGGAAGTCCATCGCGACTGCCACGCTCCCGCAAGCGAATCAAGGTAGCGAAACGCTCGTACACCCGTCGATGCGGGCGACACAATCGATGAGATTCGGCCGTCAATTGCGGCACCGACGGCCGCCAGAGTGACGCCTTCCAGGATCGAATTCAAAGGAACATTTGAATAATTGTCTGGTTCAACCACCCCGGCGAATAATATGGAACGATCCGCTTTCGTGAGTGTCGCGATAACGCCGGACAGCATGGGCTCTGAGGCATTCATGCGGCCGTTGCCATCGCTATCGAGAAACGCGAAGCCTCCGACGGCGGCATCCGAGACGAAGGGAGTCGCTCCGAGTGCACGAAGAATAGGGCTGGTGACGCCTACGGAATCGTCGATCGCACGAACTTCGATGGTCTCAAATGGCGAGATCGATAATTCAAAGTTGATTTCGGAGACCTGCTTATCAACCATTAATGCCGTCTGCCAAGCACCTTCGTCGACACGATACTCAATGCGGTCAACTCGATTGAGTGTAATGTCGCTCTGCGTTCCCCAACTGTTTCGGTTGGGTAACGGTACCGCTCTGGAGTTTCCGTCGAACGTGAAAACGCCGCGATCGGCATCGTAGCGACCATTGCCCGTCAGTTCTAAAGGCACGTCTGCGACATCGAAGATCCCATCCCCATCGCTATCGAGCCAACCAATCATGGCTCGGGTCGACGCGGGAAGTTCGTAAAGAAAATAAGATGCGGCCAACAAGGCGCCGCTGCTCATGATGCTGTTTTCTTGAACGAATCCCGATGTTGGATTATTCGCGGCATTCACGTTCTGTGCATTGTAATAACCACGCCGATCGGTCCATGAACCGCCACCGGGATACTCGTCGCGAGCCCAGAAGATGTGTCCCATTTCATGAGTGATCGTGCTTGCCGGGCGAGTCGAGGGGCTGACGATATAAAGCCCGCCTGGAAACGCATGCGCGGTGCGAAAATCACTTCCGGCTGGAAACTGCCCGTCGAGATCATCCGACGAATCGATCATGAAAATGGTGAAGGCCCAATCGGTTTGAAGCCTTAATCGCGCCGCATGATTGAACTGTCGAACGGCATCTTCGAGCGATGTCGCTTGTTTGATTCCCTGCGCATCGATGAATGGTGAGATATAGAGCGGGGCATCTTGGCTGGGCAGGTCGATGGGCTCGTAGGGAGTTGGGAAGGGCGTTCTCGCAAACGATTCATCAATCACGAACTCAAGCTCGTGAACCGTCCCCAACGCATCAAGTGCATCTGACCACCACTGAACCCCCGTTCTCACCTTTGCAATCGCAGCATCGATTTCCTGGGGCGTCCAGTTTTGCGTATTCGTGCTGATCGCTCCGTTGCTCTCGAACAGCACCGGCACGACCGCAACTCGTCCCAGCATGAACTCAGCGGTGTCCTGCGGGGTCGCTCCCAGCGGAATCGCGGACATGAGGCGTCGCGATTCCAGACATTCCAAAATCACACGCCGACGCGGCGCTGGATAGCCTGGTCGATTGCGAGAAGGGGGGAATGGCATTTGACGCAACCACGGGTGGCTAATCCGCGTTACTGAACCTTGCCCTGAATCAGGGCTTGGTTACAGGAACACTGAACAATATTGAAAAGGATGAAACCCCAAACACGGGCAATCTCGGAAAAGCGTTAGCGAGATTGTAATTCAGCAAGGGCCAACGGCCAATCATTGCTGAGCGAATCTCACTTTGTTCCACGCTCCCCTCGCTAATGCCCGCGTTATTAAACGCATCTGCATAAAAGTCTAATTCATTATAAGCGACAAACATTGACCCCTTCGACACTTCCAAATGCGTCAAGCGTGTCCTCCACGCGTCAACCTTTCTAAAGCCCAAGTCCCAAGCCACTGAACACAGCATCCACCGAACTCTCCTCTCCGTCTGCGGAGTCACGAGCGTCATTGGCGATGTTGTCCAGGATGTCGTCCAAAGCAACAAGTTCCGGGCTATCGAAGACGGATGAGCTTGACACGGCAGTTGATAACGTCGGGAATGACGGTTCCGAGGCCACCACCGACTGACTCGTCAGCACCGACTTCGCGGTTGCAACGGTCAACGGCGAAGCCAGCAACCCATCACCGACTTGCGTGAAGCTCTCGCCTTCGCCTTCTGAGTTGCCCGACCTTTGCAATCGAGCAAGTTCATTGATGATCCGAAGTGCATCAAGAGGCTGAACTTGACCGTTGCCATCGGTATCCGGCAGAAACCGTCCGTTGACGATATCGGTCATGAAGGTGAATGTCTCGGGCCTGGTCAGATCGATCGAGTTTCCGCCGGTTGTATTCTCTGGAGCACGACTGTAGGCAGCAATCAAGTTGATAATGTTCAACGCATCCAGCGGTGTTGTACTACCACTCTTATTTACGTCGAAGTTATTCAAGCCGTTTTGGTACTGGTTGCTCTGGAGAATGATCGCGTAGTCTTCAATCTCTCCCGGAAGAACGTTTCCGGAAAGGTCGATTGGCGTTTGGTCTGCCCCAAGGTTAGCTACGGTGCTAAGCCGGAATCTCGCGAAAGCAGGCCCGGCACTCACGCCTGCGGGAACGACGATACTGACGGTGTTGATACCCACGCCAAGGACGGCAAGGCCCGAGCCGGGGGCTGATGGAGACCGGAAACGTCTGACCTCGTTTGCCGAGAACACTCCATCACGATTCCAATCGAACCAAGCGTCCACATAGAACACACTTCCAACAGTCGCATTGACTTCGACGGTGAACTGTGCATTGAAGCCGGACGCAAAGGTCAGCGGCAGTACCACACCGTCATCACCTTGGTCGCCATCATTGGCGATGGCATCGGCATCGGGCGTATTGCTCGCACCCAGCGAGAAGCCTTCTTGAACGCGAACCCGAGGGCCACCGTCGGCAAGACTCGAGCTATATGGCGATCTCGCATCACCGAAATCAAAACCCCCACCGACAAAAATGGTCAGCTCGGTACGACCGGTCGTTGTTCCGCTCTGAAGCAGGTTACCCACTTTATCTCGAATGATCGGCGAGGTCACTTCGCCAAGTCCGCTGACAGCGGCAACACCCTCGAGGATCAGCCGATCACCAACGATGGTGAAGGTAACACCAGGCAACCCAGCACCGGAGATCGCATCCGCCGCAATGGCGACGACTTCATCCAACGTCGAATCAATCGGGATCACGACAGGGACCGAAGCTTGCTGGCCTGCGGCACCCAACTGCACCAAACCGCTGTTGCTCACGTCCAGCGAATAGTTTGCATCGCCGCCGAGGACCACACGACCTTGCCCGACATTACGCGGCGCAAGTCCCAGTCCGGCTCCACCCACCGCACGCACGATCGCGTCTGCGATTTGATCGAGTGTTGGGTTGAGACCGACCGTCACGGGCACGGCACCTGGGGTCAAGACTCCGTTGCCGAAGTCGAGTTCGAATTCGCGGACCAGATTCACACCACGACGGATGATGAAGATTTGTCCGTCTTCAACGGTCGCGGAGGGAGCTGCGCCCGTCGCGGGGATACCGATTCCGAATCCAACCCTTGTTCCGACTGCGCCACTAACGGCGAAAACCGTATCGAGCGGATTCAGAGGCGTTGCGGTCGTCAAGACGGAAGCTCCGAGCAGTTGAACGATCCCCCCACTTGTATTCACCGTGACATTCAATCCTGTCGCTTCGATCGCAGCGGCAAGTGCCGTCGCAATTTGAGCGGCGGTGGCCGTCGTGGCAATGTTGACGGGGATCGAGGTCGTTCCCACAACCGTGTTGTTGTTCAACTCGAAGTTAAGGGAGAACGTGCCGTCGAACACAGTTAGAACTTGACCATCCACACCCGAGACGGCCGCGTTTGGATCGATGCTAATCGAGACACCTTGTTCGACTTCGAAATCGCGGAACACGCCTGTGCTGGTAAGCAAGGTCGTAATCGCGCCGTCAGCAAGCGACGAGCCAGCGCCGAATCGCAGCACCGAATCGCTGGCGTCAAGCAATCGAACCACATAGGTGGAATCGTCTCGCCAAATGCCGGCGATCGGGGTTAGCCGAATGAGGTTGTTAGAGGCATCGTATCCGAATCGATAGTCGATTCCCTCTACCAATGGCACACCATCACGAGTCACCAGAATGGAATTGGACGTCACGGTCGAATCGTCGATCCCAACACCCGGAGTCGGATCAGCCGGGCCGATGCCATCGATCAACTGGATGTCAAACACATCAAAGACTGATCCGAACGCGGTCGCAACCTGTCCGGCCGTCAAGCCGAGGTCGAAGCCACGGGGACCCGTCAATACGGCACGAGGACCGACATCATCAGCGCGATCTTCGGCTCCGCGATCCTTGAAAACGCGGTCGCCAATACCCGGAGGAGTTTCAACAGATGGATCATCGATGCGGAGTTGACCGTTCACATCGAGTCGTGGAGCGATGATCGGGGAAGGCGGCAACCCAATTGAACTACGAACGACAAACAGCGAAGAACGCTCTTCGAGCGAATCGATCGAACTGTCAATAATCGGCACGCCTGCACGCGGTGCGAAGGCGAGACGCGTCGGGTCAACAAACAGCTCTAATGAAGGGGAAATCACGTCCGCAAAGGACCCCAGTGGAATCGATTGGTTGTTGGTGACGTTCACTGCGTTGCGATAGTAGCTCGTTCCACCCACCACGGTTAACTGACTTGACAGATCAATCGCCAATCCCGTTTGGCTGTTGGCAAGCACATTGTTCAGCAGTGTTGGAGCAGCATTTTGGCGAACGACTATCCCTTGGCTTCCCGGCAAATAGATGTTTGCTGGTGCGGTCGACAAGGCGCCAATCGCGTCGATGTCGGCTCCGACCGGGCCACTGGTGAGAGTCCCTTGTCGCAGATCGGTGAGGCGAACAAACGCGAAGCGATCTTGTCTGCCGAATCCGAATCGATCGAGATCAATCGTCGTATCGACACCACCCAGCACTCCGACATCGATGAACGAAACGCCATCACGGCTGACCGCAACTCGTACCGATTCAATCTCGCCCGTCTCGAAGATGATCAAGTCAGGTCGCGCGTCATCGCTTCCCGTCAATAAGTTGTCGGTGAACTGAACCACTAAGACGCCACCAAGTCCCATTGATAACGTGAACTGTCCATCGATTGGTTCATCACCACGCCCAAAACCATCCGGAGCCCCCAACGCTTGCTGTGGATTATCAAAACCACTGCTGACGCCGGTTCCTGGCGTGAAGGATAAAACGGCATCGGCGAAGGAGATTGCGCCAGCGGGGAAGTCAACGCCGGCGAACGTTTCCGGAACAACATCGGCACCTGCCGTGATGACGCCACCGACAATCGTGTTGTTGATGATTCGGTCAAACGGTACCGGGTCAGCACCCGTTTCCGACGGTGCCGCAATTCCTGAAATCTGTATACCGGCGGATTGATTAAAAGCCACCACGTTGCTCTGAACGACGACGCCGGGGATAAATCGCCGGGTATTGAGCTCCACTAGGTTTCGTGGGTAGGTCACAACGCTCGGCGTCGTGCTCACTGCATTGATGCCCACGGTGCGAGAAGTCGTGTCGTGAACAATGTCGATACCAACCACCGAGCTGAAAACAAAACGGCTGTTCTCGATGAGGATCACTCCCTGCTCCGAACGATCACGATTCTGGTCTCCGCGAAGCGAACCGGTTGAGGAAACACTAGCTAGTGTTGTACTGAAGTTAAGAAACGTTACCGGACCGGTGACATCGATTCGATTCCCACCTCCATCCGCAACACTCGCGTTGATCCCACGGAGATTGAAGGCGGAGCGGATTGCATTGCCTACCGCGATGCTAACCGCTCGCAGTCCGCCATCGGGAGCCGACTGCATCGCCAACGTGATCAAGATGCGTTCGCTACCATTCAAAGCGCCATTGGAAATCCCCTGGGCCGTTTCCAGATCGAACTCGAACGTGATGGAACGCGAACCTGCCTGAACTTCAAATGTCGAGCCATCGAAGAGACTCGTCGCTGGGAGGGTGCGAATCGTTTGCCCAGCGTTAGCGCGAGAGAGGATCTGTGAGATTCCACTGGTCGCGTTCTGAATAAAGACTTTGCCGAATAGATTGATTCGCGAGTTGCCTGCACTGTCAACACCGTCAGCAGGCACTGCAGCAACATCGATGAGCGATCTAACAGACGGATTGTTAATCGCCTCAATCACAGCTCTTGAGACCGTGACCGAACCGTCATCCCCCGCCGCAAGACGGGACAGGGCAGGAACCGCGATTCGAACGTTACCTGGTCGCACGCCATTGACCACGCCCGGCACGGCTTCGACATCGAACTCGAACGTGACTGTGCTGACACCATCGGTAAGCTCGAAGGTCGCGCCATCAACGATGCTGGCCGCAGGCGCGATCTGAATCGCCAGTCCGTTACTTAGACGATCATTGGTATCAAAAGTTCGGAACCGCGTCCCGGTCAAGCTATTGACGTATTCGCTACCGTCGCGAATTTCGAGCTGATACGTGGCGGGGTATGAAGGCTGACCGTTTGTGTATGTCGGATCACTTATGAAATTCGTATCTACGGGGGCAGTCAACGAGATACCTGAGGCGATTTCGCCACGCTCGGCAAAACCGATGATGAAGTCATCGACATAGACCCCTTCAAAGTTATTCGCAACGGCTCGGAAGGTTACTTGCGGTCCCGTTGTGCCTGGGGGCGTGTAACCCAGGAGTCCCGCAATCGCAAACGGACCAGGCTCGGTCGTGGTCAGTCCCGCCAGCGTGATCGTCGAACCGGCAACCGGATAAGCCGTCGCCACACCGCCACTAAATTGGCGAGCGATCGCGGCTTGCAACGCAAGTGCGACTTGATTCGCGGTCATCAACGCATCAACCACCACGGGAATGCCGACGGTACCTGGGGTGCCGCTTGCGATCACCAATCCATCAGCCCCACCCGAGGCACTCACGCCTCCGGTGATTTGTAATTTCGCTCCGGTCTGAATAACACCGAAGTCGGGTTCAAGATTGATCGTGGCGGTGTAGTTCCCCGCGACTCCGGGCGAGCCCGTTCCAGCCACGATGGGCGAGTAGTCCACATTCGAATTGCTGCTGAATCCGATAAAGATCGTTTCCGCGGATGTGGCCGTGAACGTCGCGGGTCCGAGAGAAGAATTGGCCGACAACTGAACGCCGGCGGCGTTGAACAATCGCACGTTGCCAATGAATGCGTTCGGCAAGGTCGAGGCCATGTTGACCGTGACGGTGGCCCCCGCAGGCACGTCAAGGCGGAACATGTCGACATCATTTCCGGATTCAAACGCCCCAGTTCCCGTGAACGACGTGCTGCCGGAGACCGCGGGTAATGGCGTGGCCGAAAGCAGCTCATCGTTTGGCTCCGTCAAGAAGCTAAACGGCACCACAGTGGCAGGAATACCATTGGTTTGAATCGCGGTGGCGACGCGAGTCGCGACGAAGTCCGCAGTGAATGTCGATAGCGGTTGGTCACCTGGGACTTGCAACCGAACATCAACTTCGCCCGTGTTCACCGTTCGAGTCCCGTCATTAAGCACATAAGTCACTCCGCCCACAATCGCGATGACGCGGTTGGTAGGTGAACTTCCCGCTTGAGTATAGAAGTTTTCAATCTGTACTCCCGAAGGAATCGACAGCGTGGTGCCGAGATCAATCTCAAAAATGCGTCCGCTGATCTCGATGGTCTGACCATCAATCAGTAGATTTCCATCAACGGTTCGAATCGCTAAAGCCGACTCGCTACCAAACGAGGCACCAGTACTAAACTCAATTCGCAGCCTTAGATTGGTTTGCCCGGCAAAAGCGCCAAGCGAGACTCTGGCTTGCCGCCAGGAGTCGGTATTGTCGAATGTCGGCTGCACGTTAACACCAGAGGCGGACGACGGAAGAGCCGCTGCATTGTTCGTCGTCAGTAAGTGCTCCACACCGCGGTCGTCGATCGCGAGAACGCGGAAGGCGTCTCGATCCGAACTCGCAATCGCTGAGTCAACGCCATCGGTCTCCAAGAAGTAGTTGAAATACAACGTCGGCATGTCATCCGCCGAGTACCCAACCAAACTGATCGGATTGCTCTCGATCGCACCCTTGGCCCCGCCAGGGAAATTATAGGTGCCAACAACGTTTTGCCCGTCCTGGCGAGTGGTCCCGAATCCCGTAGCTGATGCTGCCGAGATCCCATTTAGGCTCGTTGATTCGAAGCCGAAGTAAAAACTGCTTCCGCCGGGCGTTGCACCACGAGTTCCGTTATCGAGCGAGTTGATACCGTGACCTGGATCGACTCCACGGCGAATGTTTCGCGGATCCGCTTGACCTGTTGGATCCGTTGTATGCCATAGGTTGAAATCAAGCGTGCTGAAATCGATCCCGACTGTGCCGCCACCCACGTTGACGCTCGTCGCACCTCCGGCGAATACCGGTTGCAGTCGTCCCGCGGTGTCGAACGCATAAAGATCACCTGAGGCAGTCACACCGAAGAGCAGGTTTGCAAAACGCCCACCCTCGATGTTCTGAGGACCGGCACTGAGACCTGAAAAATTGAGCCCGATCAGCGACGTCGACGTGGGAACGTAATTGCCGATGCGACCTTGGACCGTCGCCGTTGGATTGTTGACGACATACAAGCCGCCCGCATCCGAAACCGCGTAGAGCGACGAACCGATCATTGCAATCCCCGTCACTCTTCCACCCGGAGGTAGATTGCCAATCGCGAACGCCGGATCGACCGAACCGTTGCCACCATCGAGAACCGCATTCTGGAAGATCACCACGTTTTGACTTGTCGTCGCGGTGATTCCAGCCGAGCTGATGCTGGTCGTGCCATTGATGACTTGTTGAATGCGAATCGCGATCGCTTCTGCCGAGTCGGTGACCAGGTATCGAACGGCTGTTGAACCGGTCGTGACGCCTGCAACTCCTGACTGCGTCACGATATTTCTGGCCGCAAGATTGATCACATTCACGGCAGTTGCGCTGCGGAAGTTAACGAGATTCCCAGCAACCGCGCCCCCTGTCGCCGCGGCGACCGCCTGTGCCAACTCTGCACCAGTGAAATTCTCACGAATGCGAATGATATTGCTTCCCGGAATGTTCGCATCCGTTGAACCGAACGCTCCCGCCACGGACAAGCCTGAACCTGTGACGCTGGGAGCGATCGAGGTGGAGTCCCCTGACAAGTCCACACGCCCTTGCCCCGGCGTCGCAAACCCGGACACGCCAAACGATGCACCCGTGATCGCGTTTGCCAGCGACTGCGCCATCTGAACGCTGGTTGCACCCGCGTTAAAGGACACGGACAACGCGTTTGGATTGTTAAGGATTCCGTTTGAATTGAATTCGAACAACTGAGCCACGCCAGCACCATTGACCACTCTAACCGTAGCACCATCGACGACCATCGAAGCATCAATCACCACGACGGGGCCGCTGTCCAGTTCATAAACCTGAGTGGCGCCGGCACTGGTGACACTGAAGACGAGACCATCGATCGGGAAAGCACCGTTCACCGGATCGGTGGCAAAGTTGAGCAAAGGTCCGCTGTCCATTTCGATGCTGAACGGAGCCGCACCTTGCTGAAGCTGAATCTCGAAGGAATCACCATCGTTAAGCAAAGCAAGTGCGGAGCCGTTGGCATTCACCTGCGTCGCCGCGGGAACAACCAATTGAGTGCTGATCGCTTGAACGCCATTGCCGATTCCCGTTTCGATGAATCCCCGCTCGCGAATCTGCGTTCCGGCACCGTTGGCTCGCAGATCAATTTGGATCGTGCCCACGGTGATAACTTGACGGTTAGGTTCACCGTCACGATTGAGGGCCTGGCCTGTTTGCGGATTGAAAGCGTAGAGGATATTTCGGGAATATTGATTCTGGATCGAATTAGGCACGCTTCGATCGATCGGTCGATTGCCGACGAAGAAGCCAAGGGCTGGTGCATTGACCCCAAGGGCGGTTTGGAACGGAGCAATGTTCCCAAACGAAGTATCGAACGTCATCGCTTCGATTGTGAGACCTTCGTTGCTATCGACAACCGTAGGCACACCCGCTGCTATTGCCACGTGGAAGGTGTCGATGCCGGTCAAACCAATATTGGTTTGAGTCCCATTCTCGCTATTGAGCCGGAAGTAAGAGTATCCCACATCCAGGTCGGCACCGGTGGGTGAGTTATACCCGAAAAGCTCGCCGTTCGGATAAAACGCGAAGTCACGGAAGCCGTTTGCGGCACCGATGTTCCCATATTCACTACCGGCGAATGGATTGGCGATGCCAATATTAGACGGATCAAGCGTGTAAAGAATCATGTCGTTCAGCGTGTACGGAACGATTGAGTTGTTTCCGTCGAACAGCAATCGCACCGTCGGTGAGCTTGCCGTACCACCACCAATTCCACTGATGCGGTCTTCGGCGATTCGCGTTACTGAATCGATCGGTTCCAAACGAAGCAACGGGTTGCTGGCCGCAGCGAGATTGAACTGATTCAGTACGTTCGGAATTTGCGATTGATTAACGATGGCAACAAAGTAATTGCCCTCGGCAAGTTCAGCGGCACCAACGAACGGGTCACGCGTTCCAGCCGAACCGCGAGACAGATCGTCGGCGTCGATACCATTAAGGCCTGTCGGCTGATCGTCCGCAATGTTGCTATCCTGCCCAACGAGGATCAATTGCCCTGCAGCATTGAAGACATAGATGGCGACGTCCCCACGCCCGAAACCGTCTACGTAATCGATATCGAAGATGGTGGACAGGTACAGGCCAGCACTGTCACGCGTCACGTTTTGGTAGTTAACGTCGAACTGATACCAATCGATATCGGTGGCACTGCTGAGGGCACCTCCGACGCTTTTCGCAAGTCGATCGCTTGCCAATGGACCGATGTTTGACGTGGCCGTCCCGTCGACAGCGACACTAAATAGGCCAAGTGGTTGGGCGTTGGCAAAGGTGTTGTTGTCCGCAGATTTTTCGTATTCGTCGCCTGAGAGCGGACTGCGCAGAGGCCCACCGATCACTTGAACGCCATTGACGGCATAACGCACGTCACCATAGCGAATCTGGGTGCCCACCGACTCATCCGTTTCGCTCAACCTAATCTGAAGCTGATAATTCCCTGTCGTCAGACCATCGAGGACCCTGTTCGGATCGATCAGTGAAGATCGATCGGCGCCGCTCGCGTTGCTTCCGCGAACACGCACGTGATACAAGTTGCGTTCACCAGGCACGTTCCCTGGCAATACGACTCGCATGCCGGGATCACGAGGATTGATCGAATAAAGATCTTGATACGCAGACGCGGGTGAACCCACCGGAACGGGCGCGACGTTGAGAGAACGTGCGTTGCCGGCTTGGAACAAGCTATTTGTCATCTGCAGCCGACTAATATCACCTCGCGACTCGCGTAAAGAATCGTCAGAAAGAATCAATATCTGGCCATTGGCATCAATCAATTCCAGCACTGCATCGAAGCTTAAATCGGTTCGATCGATATCCAGCCAAACTTGCGAGCCGGCCTCTGCGATGAACGAGTAAACGTCAACATCGCCTTTCTCTCGGGAGTCGCGAGATTCGAGAATCGAACCGTTAACCACAAATCCGAGACGACGATTTTCATCGCCAGACTGAGAGTTCGGTGCAAGTTCACCGAGGAACTGCGACAGCGAGGGTATCGCGTTGGACTCGCCAAGCGACGATAAACGTGTTTCATTTTCCGCTGTTGAGTAAACATTCCGGTCATTTGCAGCTTCACGAATCGTGATACCATTCCATGAGCCCACGCCATCGATCGACGGTGGAAGGCTGATCGGGAACGGATTGCCCGGGTCGGTCGGCAGGAACTCTACCAACGAGGTGACACGAGCTCTTGATTGGCCCAAAGCCAAGGCCCAGGAGAAGGCCGTGCTAACATCCCCAGGTCCGAAACCCGCTGAACTTGATGAAACAGCACCCAGAGGAGGAGTCGCATTCGGAGGGAACGCCACTTGATCAATCGTACCAGCGGGCGTGAACTGAGTGTTCTCCGCAGCAATTGCTGCAAGCAATGTTGGAGCCGTATTCGCGCCCCAGCCGTTGAAAGAAGCGTTTACTTGATTCAGACCATCGTTGGTGTAGATCCCACCGTGACTGAAACCAATTCTCGTTTGTTGATCAACGACATAGGCTCGGAAATCCGCTTGGCCAGGCGTTCCGACAGAGTACAGAACGTCGTCATTGGCAACACCAATTCCAATGTCCAAGTAATTGACGATGCGAATATCGGTGACACGGCTTGATGATCCTGCACGAGCACCGTTGAACGGGCGTCCGTCAACGGTTGAAAAATTAAGCGTCGTATACATCACGGCGCGATTATTCACAAAGAAAGTATCCGCCGTCCAGGCAAGTAGCTGGTCACCCGGGGAAACGAGGTCGATCAAGCCCGTGCTTTGAACGCGGTCGGGCGAAATCAGCGTCGCGGCTTGGGTGATCGTTGAAGCCGAAAGGCGAATTGGAGCACGCGAACCATTGACCCCATTGAAGTCAATGTCGACAAACGTGGTGTTCAAGAAACCAAAATTCTGCTGAACCAACGGAACAGGGTTCGCCGCAGTACCGGCGGCGCCCGATACGCTGATGTTGGTAACCTCGCCACCTGCAACCGGAGTGGCTTCGAAGAAGCCAATGTTATTTGGATCGACGTCATTATCAATCCGAGTACCGTTGTCAACCTCGGTTGTGGTCCGATCGTATTCCGGTCCCAACGGCAATAACGGAGGTGGCGGAACCGCATCGGTTTCGCTTGTCAGATTTGTGCGACGAACCCCGTTGTTATCCGTATCAACCGACTGCTGGCCCGTTGGCGAGAATCCCGCACCGATGGTGTCGTCCAATAACGCGGTCAACACCACGGGGAAATCAGGCTGTCCAACGATTTGAAGACTGCCGCCGATGCGGTCCGCAATATCGACGAACTCCGCCGCCGCCGTGGTCAAGGTACCTCCTGCAACGATCCCCGCCGTCCGGGCAGGAATCTCTGGGGTCGTCAAGGTCGCGAGAACGCCAATGGTATTCTGGAACTTAACAACTAAACTTCCCCGTGCATCACTTTGTAATCGCAGACCGCCGTAGATGTGCTGATTCGGAACCTCGATCATGTCGCGAACGATGTGAACGATATCGACATCGTCCCAAACCACTTCCGTTGCGACTTGCCCGCCGCGAACTTCCATACCGTTGAGCTGGTTGTTGCCGAGGCGATTGCCTGAAACGAGAGGGCCGCTGTTTGCGATCGATGCAACGCTGTCCAGTTTCCCGCGACTGCGCCCACGATCGCTGACTTCATTCCAAACGAGACTGTTGACGTCAATCGTGATCACAGGACCGTTCCCATTGATCATGTCATTATTGACGATGGTAGGCTGCGAGCCACGAACGAAGATTGTGCCACTGGCGTTGGTACTTCGTCCAACGCGATCCACTTCGTCTGGATTAAGAAACTCGCGTCCATCCGAATTGTCTTCGAAGCGGCTATTCGCGACGCGCAATTCACCTTGATGAACTTCAATCGCGTTGAACGCAGCAAATCCGCCTTCGACTCTTGCCTGTCCGCCTGCGCCGGCGAAGACCACGCGATCGAGCGACGCGGAGGAGGATGGCCCCACGTAAAGCCCCGCCCAGTCACCTTTCTCAAGCACGACGCCTGGTTCGTCACTGTTGGTGTCGAACGTACTACCCGCGCCAAATCGCTTGTCCTTGAGGCTGGTGATCACGACCGGATTTTCCATTGTGCCTTCGGCAATCAAGTCTGCGCCGAAGGTGAGATCGATCCGTGCACCGTTCATTTTGATGATAGTGCCGGGATCGACTTTCAAGCTGGCATCGGGTCGTGCCACAAGCCGGTCCACCTGAGCCGGACGAACAATACTGCCGCTCGCAACTCGGTCCGTGTAGCTGATGTCAGTCGCGTTCAAATCAGCGACTTTCACAAACGTGCCGATGGCTCCGTCCGCCGCAATGGTTGCACGGTACAAGCGACGAATGGTAAAGCCACTGCCGGCAGGAACCGTTGGCAACTGTCTCAGTTCCACACGTCCGGTCGCAGACAACGTTGTTGGAATCGTGTTGCCGCTGGAGAGGCTTTCCGAAGTGGGAGACGCAAACGAAACTGAATAGATGTAGGTTCCAGCAGGAACCGTGCCGCCGGTGGCGAATGCCTGGGCGCTGATGAGAAGATTCGAGGGAGCGACAGCCGGTGCGATCGGCCCGCCAGGCGTGCCTTTGACCACAAGATTCTCCGTGATGACGTGCACGATATCCGTGTCATCAAAACGAGCCATCACGGTAAGCGGTTGCAGTGCTTCACCGGTGCGCGTCGCGATTCGGAGGAAGAGGCCGTTGATCGTGTTTTCGACGACCGTATTGCCATGAATATCGGGGCCAACACGCATCACAGAGGGAGTGAAAATTACGTTTTGCTGGAAAAACGGTTCGTCGAATCTTGTCTCTTTGAAGGTATCCGGCGTCGCCGCAATCGCGCCATCTGCACTTCGGGTGATCCGGCTGTTGATGATTGTTGCGCGAGTGGACGCAAGTTCGACGGGCGAGACAGGAACGGGGCGCCCATCGACGCGAACTTGTCCACCGCCATATCGAATATCGGCGAATTGGATGTGATTAAGGAACACACCTTCGTTCTCGCGGTTGCGACGCGACGTATTTCCATTATCAAGATCGGAGCGGATATCGATACCGCCCCAATCACCAGGATTCGGGGCAGGGACAGACGCATTGAAGTTCCCTCTCCCCAGTGTCGTGTCGTTGTAACTGGTGAAGTAGACACTGCCCGGGATAATCTCGTTTGCCGAGTTGCGAGCAATGAATCCGTTGCTGCCGATCAACGTCGGCGTTCCCAAAACTTGAATCGCTGCGTCACTTCGGTCGACCAGGGGCGCGGTGCTGCCAACACCAATGCGAGACGTTCGCATTTTGAATACGGCACCCGCATCAATGATCAGGCGCACTCCCTTGGGAACGTCAAGCGTCGATCCGTCAGGCAACGCTACTCCACGGTTGTCAAAACCGATCTGATAGCTGAATGCATCTCCTGGAGTTTCTAAGCGACCGTCCGTGCCGCCGTTTCCAACGACGCGAATCGTTGCCCCGGGAGCCGCCGCCGCGATCGCGGACGCGATGCTGCTAAACGGCGAAGCGATAGTGCCGTTGCCGATGGGACTTCCTGTTGGTCTGACCGCTTTATCAACGTAGAGGACGCTACCTGGATCTGCGGGCACAAACCAGAAGTCGAAAATACCGCCAGGGCTGCCGTCTCCATCGCCATCAAGCACCACGGAATTAAGATCCGTGATCGAATCGGCGGGCGTCGAGCCAGACAAGTCGTTAACGGCTGTGACGCGAAGTTCGTAGGCGCCTTCGCTTCGTCCACCGAAGCCCGTATTGGTCAAAACAGGGTTATACTTATTGTTTCCTGAGGCGCTGACACCGATTTGGTACGTGCCCGGAGCGAGTGATAACTCGATCAGCGAATCGTTACTAAAGTAATCATCGTTTTGCGATATCTCAACAAACTTATTCGGCTCGCCAGGGTTGGCCGCATTGCGATAAAGACGTAGTTGAGTGTCGAGCAGACTGGCGTCAAGCAATCGTTCCGCAAACGTCTGGATCGAAACCTTGGACTGACGGTTCAGCGTAAAGCTATAAAGATCGACGTCGGTGCTATCTGGTCGATACAGATATTGGCCATTGATGATGTCCGAAACGCTCGGATAGTAGGGCTCATTCTCTGAGCCGGGACTGAAAACAAATCCGGTACTCTGACTGACCGGCTGAGGCAGACCGTCAGCGTAGCCGTATCCGAGCAATTGACCGATCGCCAGCATCGCACCGCGGAAGAACTCACCGCCGAATTGATCATCATCCGATTGCTCAAAGTCACGGAAGTCCATCACGACCAAGTCATTGATGCCATCTAGGTTTTGAGCGCTTGTAACGACGCTAAGGTCACTGCTGGAATCATAACCTTCAACGATCGAAGCCAAATCGCCCACGGCGATGGAGAAAAAAGCTCCTGTTGCAGCCGTCGAAGAGCGTTCGACAAACTGCACACCGAGGTACTGGCTGAACAGCGAAAGGACTTCGCGAACGCGTTCTTTTTGCAGACCGCTAATGAGATTGAAGTAGGTCTTGTCTTTATCAAAGTCAGGCGAGCTAGGATTGTCTCCTAAGAACGTCGACGTGAAGTCATAAGCGACCGTCGAAATTCCATCGATACTGTCGGGACCCTGACGGAAGTAGTCCAGCGGAATCGTTCGTAGCAAACGGCTTGGATCATCGGGGCGAATGTTACGCACACCTGGCGCGTCCGCGCCCGGCAGGTTCAAGTCATAACTGGTGGTGTTTTTGATCTCGCTATTGAGCCTGACCGAATAGGTACCGCTGGTGCCGAGACTCAACAATTGTCCCAACGATTGCGATGTCGCAAACGAATCGCCCGGGTCGGAGGGAACCGCACTGATCACGGGAGCTGGTGGCAAGGTTTGTTCATTGCCCACTCGCAATCGTGCTGCGCCGGCGATGAATCCGCCCGTTCCGTTGGGCATCCGCGCGAGCGGCCCCGGGAACGTCAACCGTGCGACGTTGCTTGATGAATCGTACGTGACCGTTGGGGTGCCGGTGAGCAAGCCATTGGATGTCGGGTAAACGATGCGATCATCCGATGTCGAAACGGTGTCGTTGGTGTAGATCAGTTGATAAAACCGAGGATCCACGGCCGATGCTTGGTTCAGCGTGTCGTTATTGAAGTGAACTTCGATCACGCCGACCGCAGGTACCAAGCCCGCCGACGTGCGTCGAATCGGTTCGGGAACAACCGCAAGAACTTGCGGGCCCAAGTTGAGCGTGAAGCGGCGTGAGGCATTCAATCCATCGTTGAACGCTTCGCCATCGACATTGGTAAGTGCCAACGCTCCGCTACCGAATATGTCGATTTGGTAAGTGTCTTGGGGAAGCGTTTCGGCAAACCGGAAAACGACTTCGTTCGGCGAATTGCCAATGCCAACGTAACCAGGATTGACGACGATATCGTCGGCGCCAGTCAAGCTGAGCGTCTGCGGGAAATTGGTACGATTGCCAAGCAACGTCGTGCTAGAGCCGACTTCCAAAATAGCCGTAATGATCTGTGACGCTTCGGCGTTGCTGTTGATCGCATTGAGCAGTCCCGTGACGGTCGTCTCATTGCCCGGGTTGCTATTGATCCGAACTGTGACGGTGTTGCCGCTGACCAGCACAAGTGGATTGGCAGGACCGCCGAAGTTGGCTCGCTCAAGAACGACTTTGGTATTTCGACCTTGGGGCCCAGACACCGCTGACAAGAATCGCACGCGAACGGCGTTGCTGGTTCCCAGATCGGAAACCGCATCGGCAACATTGGCACCACGCAAGGTGACCGACGTGCCATTGATGGCGGCCGGATCGATCGTCGTCCCTGTTGAGCCAGTGAACGAAACGACGTTGACCAACGCCTTCGCGGCCGCATTGTTCTGGATCGCTGAGATCAACGTGCGAACCTGCGTCGGCAACGTTTGAGGATTGCTGTTGATGTCAACCGAGATCACGTTTCCAAGCACCGTCACCAGAGGACCCGCACCCGTCGCACGCGATGTCGTGGTAAACCGGATCGAAATGCCCTCGCCCGCAGTCCCCTCAGGAACAGCAACAAACTCCACCAGCGCCGCTCCGCGTGTTCCCACATCGGATAACGCACTAGCCGATTCAAACGAATTGTCCGCGCCTCGCCGAGTGATGCGAATTCCATCCAGCGTCGTCGGATCAATGGCCGTGCTGTCGTCAAAACGGAAAACAAGCTCCCGCGGTGCCGTGGTCAATTGCGTTCCATCGACAAGCAATGAACCTTCGTTCGGCTGAATGCCGACCAAGTTCGGGCCCGCCATCAGGTGCCGCTGCTCGAGCGATTCCATCAGTGAACGACGATCTTGACGCTTGCGGTGCTCGCGCACCCGCTTCGCAAAACCTTTGAGCGAACGGACGGAATTCATAGGTCGACTCAACTCGGGGTTTGAAGCTGATTCACTCGTCGATTGGAAATTCGATTTGCCGATGGACATCCACCAACCTCTTCTGAAAGCCACACAGTGGCGGTAATTTCGCGGAAAAATGCGGGCAAGATCGATGCTTTGGACACACCAACCTCCGATCAAACGCGTCCCGCCGATGAACTGAAATCGACTAAAGGGAGCGTTAATTTGGATAAGACAGGCAGCCTGGGGCCTTTTTGGCCTCTTGAAGTGTAATTACAGCCTGTTGCGAATCAACGAAAATCGCTGTGGCAACGGAGCTTAGGTACACCTGTGGGGGTTGTAGCAGTCAGTGGGCGCGCATCTTGTCCGCCGGCTTGGACTGACCGGCAGGATCGAAAGTTCCCCAAACTTCCTCTTCGGTCCAGAGACCACCCGTGTGGTGCCTATTTCAAACGATAACCGGCCGTGGTTTTCAAACGACTTGGAAACCGTGTTCGATTGCAGGCCGGACGATGAAAACCGCCACTCCCAGGCATTTAGAGGGGCATTGCTTTGCATCCGCCTTCAATCTCGAGGGCAAAGAGGCCGCTCCAGATAGGTTGCTCCGCGAACTACTTCCGGCGCAGGACGTAGACGACATCTTCGCTGGTAGCATCGACGGTTACGGGGGAATCAACGTCATAAACGAAGTCAAATGTCTCGGCGACTTCCCACATGCCGCTTTTGTCGATCAAGTTTTCCATTTGAGACGCGGTGTAGCTTCTCAAGACCAAAACGTCGTCGATTCTCCACGACCGTGTGGGGTTGTGGATATCGAATCGAATTCCAAAGCGTTCCACACGTTTGGCAGGGTTCCGTTCGATGGTCCACATCCGCGTATTGATGGCCAAATGCCCACGTCGGGCGGACCACGCTTCGCCTTCGCTAGGCTCGGCTTTGGTGGGCGTCAAGTGAATTCCTAGCAGGTACAGCCCGCCTTTGCGAATGCAGCGGCCCATCGATTCCAGGTGCCCCTGGGCAGATTTTTCCGTTGGCAAATGACGGAAACTATTGATTGTATTGAACGCCAAATCGAACTTCTTTTTCGACTCAAACGCAGACATGTCGGCCACGGTGGCGCGAGCTTCAAAACCGTGGCGAGCCAATCGCTCATTGCAAAATTCAACGGCTTTGGGGTTCAAGTCGATGCCGTCGACCGAGTAGCCTCGCTTGGCCAAGTGGAACAAAAGCCGTCCCGTCCCGCACGCGGGTTCGAACAGCTTGCGAATCTTTCCAGACGCAAAATGCTCGCCACACTGAACGATGAACTTCAATTCCGCGGCACAGTCGGCTCCGAAGACGAGGTCGTAGTATTTTGGATGGTCGTAAATCGATTCGACCACGGTTTCGATTTCAGCGCTCAATGGATTTCTTTCTACCGGATGCTTTCGAGGCCGAGCAGTCGCCGCGTCAAACCGATTTGACCCGCGTGGAGTTGTTCGTGCAGCGGACAAAATAGAATCGCGCCAAGCTTGATCGGGTAGGCGGCGTATGGCATCTCGACCGGTTCCAACAAAACATTTGAATCGATCCCTTCCAAGCCAGCGATCGCGCGGTCATTGATCAGCTCAAAGCGATCCACCAATTCGTCGGCCGTCATTTGAGCGGCGGAATCGCTACTGGGATCGGAGCCACGGCCGAACGCTTTGCGAAATTTTCCGGGGATCAAGTCGAGGTCATCGGCGCGGCGACCGTGGATGCGAAACATCAGCAATCCATATTGGCTCACGGTCAAATGGCCGACTTGCCAAGCCAGGTGCGCCGGTGCCCCGTGGGGCCTTGTAAACCACAGCTCCCGCGGTGTCGCGGTGAGTAATTCTCTCGTGTATCGCCGTGCGAAATCAATTTGCGCGAGCGCCGCTCGCAGCATCACGGTTGTCTCGTCAGCGGTCGGCAAAGCCTCATCGATCACAACAATTTCCTTCTTCTTGGTTTTGCAGAATGGTCTGGCGGCAGTGTAAAGCAATCGCCTACTTGGGAATATCGATCACCCCATCCCAGCCGCTTGGCGGGACGCGGCCGTGTTTAAGAATCGTAGCGGTCAGAAAATCTTTCGCTCGATCGTCTGCGGAGACGCGATGCAACTGCTCAAACGCTCGATCCCATTTTCCTGCGACCAGGGATTTCAGCGCGTCCTCATAAGCTGATATGTCGTCATCGCTCGGAGCTCGCGGATCCGTCGCTGGCGGCAACAATTGGCTGACTTCGATACCACTGGCGAACCCCGCGGGCCGGACGACGGCCAGTTTTCGGATTCGCATTTGTGTGCTGGGAATATTTGTCTTGATCCAACGAGCCGATTCGTCGTCCAGCAGCACTTCAACGCCGAGAATTTTTGTCATCCCCTCCAGGCGACTGGCCAGATTCACGACGGGACCGAAAGCCGTCACCTTCACCTGATCCACGGTTCCGATTCGTCCCGCGACCGCGCGTCCGGTGGCCAAACCAATGCCACAGCGAAATCCATGCAGCGACGTGGCTTGCACGATTCCCAGCACGGATTGCTCTCCGAAAGCATCCCGAATCGCCAGGGCCGCTGAAGCTGCACGTCCAACGGCATCGGCTTGATCGATCGGCCATCCCCAGAATCCCATCGCCGCGTCACCGTGAAAATCGCCGACCACGCCGCCTGCTTTGAGGATTTCTCCCGTCATCACGCCCAAAGCGTCGCTGACTCGTTGCAACAATTCGAGCAACTTTCCTTGTGCCTCTTCGCTTTGCCTGGTGAAGCCACGAAGGTCGCAAAACAACACGGAGACATCCGTTTCTCGTGGCCGCAAAACGACTTCGGGATCTCGGCCCAACATCGCTTCCATGACGATCGGTGCAAAAAATCGCTTCATCCCCATTTGTCGCTTTTGAAGCGCTCTGGCTTGCCGCAAGCTGGCCACGGTTGTCCCGACCAATTCGGTAAACTTTACGTCGTCGTGCAAGTCATCGGGAGCTTCTTGCATCGATTGACCAATCCCGCCGCTGTGCAGCGACGCAAGCTGCCCGGCAATGTAAATCACCCATCCTTCGGACCCTTCACCTCCAACGGGTACCCCGAAAGCCCAGTCCACTTCTTCACTCGCCGTGTAAGCATGGTCGGCACCCTTTCCGATTTCGCCGCCCGACCAAAGGTGCAAGACACTCTCGCGCCGCTCCGCCACCGCCCGCACGATTCTCGCCGATGGGCGAGGGCCATCGGCCTCCGGCAATCGATTGTCGTAATGCAAGATCGTCGGGGGCGTTTGCTTATCATTCGCAAGCGAATTAACTCGCAAAATCGCCACCGCCGACGCGGCGGGAATGGAGTGCATCAGGAGGCTGACGACGCGAACCAGCAGTTCCTCGTCGCTGCTGCTGCCACCAATGATGTCGGGCAAACGGCCCAGCGCTTCGATCCGTGGGGCCGAATCGCGAAAGCCGCGACGCCTTAATTCCGCCACCTCATAGACATGCTCCGTGACCCCAAGACCCGCGTCGGAATCATTGACTTCCGGCCGGACGGCGAGGGTGAAGGTGGTTTGTCCGATCACGAAATGCTCGCCCGCCATCAAGACGAAAGCCTCTCGCTTTTGACCGTGATAGAAAATCGGGTTGCGAGCCGTCGGCAACTGCTGAACGGCTAGCGAACCGTCCTCGCTCATGGTCAGTGACGCATGATCGCGCGAGATCCGGTCATCCCACGGCACTCCCCAAAGCCCGTCGCCGGATCGTCCCAACATGAGGGAGCCCACGGGCAACGTGCGTCGCCACCGCTCGCGAGAATGCGTTCCCTGGGCGATCAAATCCGGCATCAAAGGTTCCTAGCGGTGCGCAATGTTCTGCTTTCAATCACGGTTCAATCACGGTTCTGTGTTTGCCGAGTGGAGACCGGCAACGTGAGCCGTGCTGAACGCGGATTGGAAGTTATACCCGCCGATCCAACCATCCAGATCAAGGATTTCACCGGCAATAAATAGGTTCGGCACGAGGCGACTTTGCATCGTCCGGGGATCGACTTCACGCAGCGAAACGCCACCGGCGGTGACTTCGGCCTTCTCAAAGCCGCGAGTGCCGCTGACGGGCAACGGCAATTGCTTGAGATGACTGGTCAACTTCATCATCGCCGCTCGAGGCAATTCTGCGAAGGAACAATCGTTGGCACCTGCGTCGATCGAAATCGCTTCTGCCAATCGCTTGGGCACCCATTCGCTGATCGCAGCGACGACTTTGCGTCGGCCATCGCGGCGTCGTGACTCATCAAACCAGGTCTCGATCGAAGGTGCCGATTTGTCGGGAACGAGATCAAGGGTCAAGCGAGTTTTCGACGAGTCGCCCGCGCCCGTGATCACGCCGCTGACGTCCATCGCGGTCGGGCCCGAAAATCCGACATGCGTGAATAAAAAACCGCCCGCGCGAGTCAACAGGGGCCGCTTTTCCGCTTTTTTACCCGCTTCAGGAACCGACCAAACGCTTGCGCCCACATGTTCCAACGTCACGCCGCTGATTTCATGCATCCACTTTTCGCCGCCAACCAACGGCACCAGTGCCGGTCTTGTCGGAACGATGCAATGGCCCATTGCCGTCATCCAACCGTAGCCTTCGCCGATCGTCCCACACCCGGGATAGCTGCGTCCGCCCGACGTCACGATTAAACGGTCGGCCGGCAAGTCGCCGTCCTCCATCCGAACCACAAAACCCTCACCTTCGCGATCGATCGATTTCACGACCGCTTCCAATTTGACTTCCGCACCGGCTTCGATGGCGTACCGAAGGAGCGCATCGCGAACATCGAGCGCGCGGTTGCTGGTGGGAAAAACTTTACCGGTTGATTCGACCTGCGTGTCGACGCCGAGTGAATGAAACAGCCGCACGACCGCAGCCGGCGGAAGCAGCGCCAACGCTTGACGAAGGAAAGCTCCGCCGCGTCCAAATGCTTCCATGATCCCCTCGGGACCGCAATCGTGCGTAATGTTGCAGCGAGTCCCGCCGCTCATCAAGATTTTGACGCCAGCCTTGCGGTTTTTTTCTAGAACGATCACTCGCCCGGGGATCGATTGCTCACGAAACACGCTGGCTGCGGTCGCTGCAGCCATCAAGCCTGCTGCGCCGGCACCAACAACCACAATATTCATTCGCGTTCCCACAAAATCTCTGGAAAAAGGCACAAAACCAGCCTTTACGGCCACTCCATTCGACTCAAAGGTTTCGAAATCCGTCAAAACCACATCAATTTTTTTGACGAAAACCGCCGATGAGTTGATAATAATACCGGCAGATTGAGGGTCTTTCGTTGCCTCAATCACCTGCATGTGATTTGGCCGAAGACGCTAAGCTTTTGCAAGGTGTCTGGCAGCCTTTAAGCTCCAAGACGCCGCTTAATGAATCAACAAGACCATCATGGGGACTGAGACCGCTCGAGTTCGTTGCTCGAACTTTTCGTTTGCCGAAGCTCGGACAATTGTTGGCGACCTGCAAAAACCGAACGCGGCGATTTACTGGACCGACTTTTTATTGTCGATCACCGGCGGGCATCTCGCGTTCCACGCAATGTACTTTCTGACCACGTGGTTGCCGAGAGGTTCGGCTTGGTTGTGGCCCGCGATGGGGTTGTCCTTCGTCGTTTGCGTTCTGCTCTACATGCGGTGCGCGATGTTTATCCACGAACTGATTCACCTTCCCAAGAATGAGTTCAAGGGGTTTCGGATCGCTTGGAATTCGCTGTGTGGGATCGTTTTCCTGATCCCGTCGTTTCTTTACTACCCTCACGTGGATCATCATCGCCGAAAGCATTACGGTACCGATCATGACGGCGAGTATTTAAGCCTCAGTCATCGCAGTCCCTTTTTTATCGTCGGCTTTCTTCTGCAGGCGTTGATCATCCCGTTCCTTGCACTCGCACGATTTTTAATCATCAGCCCGATCTGCTGGGTTATTCCCGGTGCGAGACGTTATGTGCACCGGTACGCGTCGACGATGGTGGTCGATCCATTCTATGAACGAACCGATGATTCTCCTCGTCTTCGCCGGATGATCGTGTTTCAAGAAGTGCTTTGCTTTGCATGGTGCGTTTGGTTCTTGATTCGCGGCGGAATCATGCGAGGCGAAGTGATCGATCCGTTTTGGGGAATCGGTTATGCCGTCGGCGTTTCGCTGATCCTGCTGAACGAAATTCGCACCTTGGGTGCTCATCGCTGGACCGGAACGGGTGAAGAAATGTCGTTCGAGGAGCAACTTCTCGACTCCGTAAACTATCCGAGTCGCCCGTGGTTAAGTGAACTTTGGGGACCCATCGGTACTCGTTACCATGCGTTGCACCATCTGTTTCCTTCGCTGCCTTACCACAACCTGGGTGAAGCGCATCGTCGATTAATGAAAGGTCTCCCCAACGACTCGCCCTATCGGCTGACGGTCGCGGCTAGTCTAACCAAGGAGGTCGTTGCGTTGTTCAAGCGTTCTCTGTCGGCGACGTGGAAAAGCGAACCGGTGCCGGCAGCGTCTCGAAGCGCCGCCTAAGAACGCGGAATCAATAAGCGGAACCGTTTTTCGAATCGTCACGACTTAAAGCACGCCCTTGGTACTTGGGATGCCTGTGGATCGCGGGTCCGATTCCGCGGCCATGCGAATCGCCCGCGCGGTTGCTTTGAAAACCGCTTCGGCGATGTGGTGACCATTCCTTCCGTGGTGCAGTACGACGTGCAAATTGGCTTTCGCATTGGCCGCGAACGATTGCCAAAAATGTTCAACAAGTTCGCTGTCAAAACTGCCGATTTTGGACGCCGCGATCGGAGCGTGATATTCGAACGCGTAGCGACCGCCCAAGTCGACCGCTGACGTGACTAAGCATTCATCCATCGGCAAGGTGAAGTGCCCATAGCGATTGATCCCCGCACGATTGGCGAGTGCTTTGTCGACCGCTTGGCCCAATGCGATCCCGATGTCTTCGGCGGTGTGGTGATCGTCAACACGAAGATCACCCTTCGCCTTCACGGTCAAGTCGACCGCGGCGTGTTTGGCAAAGAGATCCAGCATGTGATCCAGAAAACCGATTCCTGAATCACGTTTCCCCTCGCCAGTTCCATCGAGTGACAAAGAAAGCTGAATATCGGTCTCGTTCGTTTTTCGATCGATCGTCGCGGTGCGCGTCATTGAGCTTGCAGCCATTGTTGAATGAGTTGAAGACAGGCATCGACTTGATCATCGGTGCCGACCGAAATGCGGAGGCCGTCTCCATAACCGTGATAAGTCATATAACGAATCAAGTAACCACCGGCCTTGCAGTGTTCATAGATCGCTTGGTGATTGCCATCGGGATGTTGGCACCAAACAAAGTTTGCCTGCGACGGCGTGACGTGAAAACCGAGTTGTGACAATCGTAGCGACATCCGCTCGCGAGTCGCATTCATGGTCGTGCGAATGCCGGCAAGCCAGTCTTTACTTTGAACCGCGGCGGTGGCTGCGGCGATTGAAATCATGTCGCAGTTGTAGCTGTCCTTAATTTTGGCCAGTTCAGCGATCACGTGCGGTTGCGCGACGAGATAGCCAAAGCGAATTCCCGCTAACGCGTAGGACTTGCTCAGCGTTCGAGTCACCAAGACACGTTCGTTTCGTTTGACGAGGTCGACGCAGTTGTCGTTGGCAAAATCGACGTAAGCTTCATCCACCACGAGCGGACAATCGAGCGAGTTCGCGATTCGCTCCACTTCGCTTGGCGCAATGGTGGTGCCGCTGGGGCTGTTCGGATTGGGCAACAGCACCAATCGCAATTTTTCATCGCTCTGTGAAAACGCGGCCGGCAAACTCCAATCGGTCTCGAACGAAACCTGCTCCCACTTCGCGCCTTGAATGTCCGCCAAGGTGCGGTAAAGGATGTAGCTGGGATGCGGCAATCGCAAACATTCTCCCTCGCCAACAAATCCGCGAACAAGAATCGTCAGGATTTCATCGCTGCCATTGCCCGCAAGAATCCACTCCGGCCCAGGTAAACCTAACGCTTCGGCCGCAGCGACGCGAAACGATTGTGCCATCGGATTGGGATAGCGATTCAGTGGTCCGCTTGCCGCGTCACAAATCGCTTTTACGACCGCAGGCGGCGGAGGGAACGGATTTTCGTTCGTGTTCAGTTTGATCAGTTCGCCCCCGCGCGGTTGCTCACCAGGCGTGTAGGCTTGCATCTGCGTGAGCGCGGATCGAAAGAGTGATTTGATGGGCACGATACGATTTTATTTAAGTTGAAGTCGTTGGGTTATGGCGGATCGAAACGCTTCTCGCATGGGCGGTTAGGCCTTCTTCGTTGGCGAGTCGTTCGACATCAGCGGAGATCTGATTTAAAGCGTTTGCATCGAACTGCGTCACGCTGCTGCTGCGCAAAAAACTGTTGCTGGAAAGCCCCGCAGCCCAGGTGCAGGTGCCGCCCGTTGGCAACACGTGGCTTGGCCCCGCCGCGTAATCGCCGAGGGCAACGGGCGTGTGATGTCCCAGGAACGTCGCGCCTGCATTTTTGATTTTCGCGATCATCGCGTCTGGGTCCGCGGTTTGAATGTGCAAATGCTCGGGCGCGAACTCGTCTGTCAACTGACATGCATGATCGGCATCTCGCACCAAGATCAGGGCACCAAACGAGGCGAGACTATCGATCGTTAACTCCGCACGTTCAAGCAATGCGAGCTGCCGCTCTAACGCCGCTTCCACTTTATCGATCAACCCTTCATCCCAGGTGATGAGAATCGCGGAGCCAGGCGAGTGTTCGGCTTGCGCGAGCAGATCTGCGGCGATGTATTCCGGATTGGCGGATTGGTCAGCGATTACGATCACTTCGCTTGGACCAGCAAATGAATCGATGTCGACCGTTCCGTAGACATGTTTCTTGGCGAGCGCTACAAAGAGGTTGCCGGGCCCGACAATTTTGTCGACTGCGGGGATGGCATCGCAGCCGTAAGCGAGTGCCGCAATGCCTTGCGCACCACCGACTCGGTAAACTTCGCTCACGCCAAGTTCGTGACACGTCGCCAGCATCACTTCGTTGTAGGCACCAAACGGCGTCGGTGGAGCGATAACCGCGATCTCCTTCACGCGAGCGACTTGTGCGGGGACCACGGTCATCAACACGGTCGAAGGATAAGCCGCCGCGCCCCCGGGAACGCAGATGCCGACTCGTCGTAATGGCACATACCGCTGCCAAAGTTCAACCCCTGGCCTCGGTGTGACTCTAACGTCCTGGTGCAAAATCGCGGATTGGAAGGCAATGATGTTGTCACGGATTCGGCGGATCGAGTCGAGCAAATCGCGACTGACGTTTTGATGAGCTTCGACAAGCTTTGCTGCCGGCACCCGAAGTTCATCGCGTGAGAGGCTGGCTTTGTCGAGCGCCGCACCATATTTCAAGACGGCCTCCGTCCCGGCGGCGCGAACGTCGGCACAAATTCGCTGCACCACTTCAGCGGGGGCCAGCGGTGCTCCGAAAACCTGCTCGGTTAACGCTCGGCCACGGGGGCTGACCACATCGCCCCGCGGACTCAGCTTTTCACGAAGATCCCGAAGAACGCTCGCGGAGTGTGCGCCGTCGCCCGCATCGTGACGGGCATCGTGACGGGCATCGTGACGGGCATCGTGACGGGCATCGACGCGGGCGATGGTCAGGCGGGGTTGCTCAGTCGCGGGCATTTTGGTGATGTGAACTCGGTAAATGGAACGAAATGGCGAACGTATCTTAAACGGGTATAATCTTGCTGCTAACCCGTGGAATCCTTCCTCACATCACGCGCTCATTATGATTGACCTTCGCAGCGACACTGTCACCCGCCCCACCCCCGACATGCGAATTGCCATCGCGGACGCCGTTGTGGGCGATGCGGTCATCGATATGGATCCGACAACGGACCGGTTGGAGCGTCTGACCGCGGAAATTCTCGGAAAAGAAGCGGCGATCTTCATGCCCAGCGGTTCGATGACGAATCAAATTGCGATTCGGATTCATTGCGACCGCGGGTCAGAGTTTATCTGTGAGAACAACTGCCATATTTATAATTACGAGCAAGCCGCCTTCGCTCAATTGTCCGGTTTAGTCGCTCAAACCGTCGCCGGCACCGACGGAATCATGGTTGTCGAACAACTTCGCCATTTGATTCGACCCGAAAACGAGCACATGGTTCGCACGCGATTGGTTTGTTTAGAAAACACACACAATCGCGCCGGCGGGCGGATGCAACCACCGGGGGTGGTCGAATCAATCTGCCAATGGGCACATGACCATGGTTTGAAGACACATTTGGACGGGGCCCGACTTTGGAACGCGGCGATGGCGAGCGGAATTTCAGAGGCCGAACTCTCCAAGCCGTTCGATTCGTTGAGCGTTTGTTTTAGCAAAGGCCTCGGCGCGCCCGTTGGCTCGGCATTGGCAGGTTCGAAAGAATTCGTGGCCGAAGCCCGTCGCGTGCGAAAACTTTTCGGTGGCGCCATGCGTCAGTCGGGCATGATCGCGGCCGGAGCCCTGTTTGCTCTGTCCCATCATCGTGAGCGTCTGGTCGAGGACCACGAGAATGCGCAGACGATCGGTGACGCGGTTCGAGATAGTGAATGCCTGAGAATCATCGGCGGATCGATCGATACGAATATCATCGCATTCGCCATCGACGAGTCGTGGGGCACGGCGGCACAATTTGTGAAACGCCTGGAAGAAAATGGCGTGGCCTGTTTTGCGATCGGTCCGCAAGCGATTCGCATGGTGACGCATCTGGATGTCTCCCACGCTCAAATTGATCAAGCGTGTGAGATTTTGCGCCGGGTCGCTGCCTCAAGCCCGTATGTCATGGCCGTCCATTAACGTGAGTGAATCCAGTGTCGATCGTTGCGTCGAAACGATTCGACCAAGTGCCTGGCTTGCCGCAGGGTCAATCATCTTTGTTTTAGCGGTGATGGTTCGGTTACCTTCGTGCACCGAAAGCTTTTGGCTTGATGAATTGCATTCGGCGTGGAGCGTGTGGGGATCGCTTGGCGAAGTCGCTTCGCGGGCAATGGCTGGCAATCAAACCCCATTTTATTTCTGGGGGCTTTGGGCATGGAAGCAAGTGATGGGCGATTCGGAGCTCATGCTTAGGTTGCCCAGCGTTCTCGCTTCCGCGACCGCGGCCGCGGTTATCACAATCGGCCTTATCAAGACGAGGCAAAACGTGCTTGCGGGCGTTATCGCCGGATTGGTGATGGCAGTGGAAAGCAACTCGATTTTCTATGGAACCGAACTGCGACCATTCTCCATCGTCATCTTGCTTAGCGCGATCGCCTGCTGGATTGTCTCCCAGAGTAGATATTCAATGCGTGACTTCCGCCTTCATTTAACGGCAGCCTTGGTCGCCGTTGCCCTGATCGCCACGGCGATGCAACCCACTTCAATGGGCGTCTTTGGATGGTTGGTCGCGGCACGTTTGATGTCCGATTTGCAGAACGCAACGCATCGAAAGAGTTTGTCGGAAGTCAAATTGACTTCGTGGATTTGTTGCGCGATCGTTCTGACGTTGGTGTTGTCGACGGTGGGGTGGTTTAGTGGCAGCGTTCTTGCATCCGCGTGGCAGCACCGGACTCAGTGGAACTCCGTTGGGCAGGCGATCACGCTGCTGCAGCTTTGGAGAATTTGGCCATGGTTTGGTTTGATCGTGTTGCCTTTCTGCTTAAGCCTGATCGTGAGATTTGTGATCCGACTTCAGGCTCCCCATACCAAGAAACATTCCCATTCCCATTGTGAATCACCACGTTATCTCTTTGTCGTGATCGGCGTGCTGGTGGTTTGTACGTTCTGGGTCGTGGCCGCCTCGGGAATCGCGCCAGTCTTTCATCGACGCTACTTTATCGCTTGCCTCCCGATCCTCGCCTGGGCATGTGGCGACGCGATCGCGACGACCGCGAATGCGATTCGGCGCACCCAGTGCCATGCAATTGCCAAACGGGCTTTCGCTATTGGATTGGCCATTTTGCCGTTGGCGTCCATCGCGTTTTCTCAGCGCAACAGTAACCGGTTATGGTCGGGCGATATCGTGGCGGTTCACCGTGGCGAAGGGTGGCGAGAGGCGGTTGATTGGTTGCACGAACATCACGCCATGGGCAAGACAGTTTTGCTGAGTCCTGGCTTGATCGAAACCGCCAGGATGCTGTCAAGTTTGGCGAATGCCACAGACGTGGATCCGCAGTGGTATTTGACATATCCGCTAAGCGGTCCCTATCGTTGGCAAAACGTCAAACCCATCTCGCTTGCGACGCATCCGATTCGTCCCAACGCTTTGCTCGTCGTGCGAGGAAATCGAAAAATGGGCGAACAAGTTCTCCTCTCAGTTCGGCCAACTAACGGAATGGAGGGACAAATTTATTCATTCGGCGGAGTCCAAGTGATAGATTTATCAACCGAGGTTCTTCTCGGATTTTAGTGGCATCTGTCCAGAATGGGGGATTTTTTGAGGCACCTACTCCTGCGTCCAGTGGGAGTCCAAAAAGCAGTCTCGGCGGAGCAACGTTCGTCGAGACTGCCCGCACCATTGGCGCGCTATTGGCGCGCTATCGACCGGAATATCCCTTCCCAAGTTGCG
>Ga0105050_10001371_pt1 | contig 36759 bp, 35 predicted proteins | sample FRY01_FD_78088 | JGI IMG/M metagenome (GOLD analysis project Ga0105050, IMG submission 78088) | Freshwater microbial communities from Lake Fryxell liftoff mats and glacier meltwater in Antarctica - FRY-01 | ecosystem: Environmental > Aquatic > Freshwater > Ice > Glacier meltwater ...
GCACATTGCCCCCGGCCAGAACCGACGCTGCCACATAAGGCATCTGGTTGCGCCCGATGGCGAAGGCTGACCAGTGCCAGTCGTGCGGCACGTTGTTCACCATCGCCATGAAGGTGTTCAGATCATCCGGCGCGCCCCACGGCACCCCCATGCACAGTTGCACCAGGACCGGAGCGGGAATAACGCCTTCCTTCACCAGTTCCTTGGCAAACCACAGATGCCCGGTGTCAAACGCCTCGATCTCGATGCGCACACCGCTCTCACGCATCCGCGCGCCCATGTCGCGCAGCATTCCGGGCGTGTTGACCATCACATAGTCGGCCTCATTGAAATTCATCGTGCCGCAATCGAGTGTGCAAATCTCGGGCCGGCACTCCAGCACATGCGCAACCCGCTCGGCGGCCCCCGCCATGTCGGAACGCGGCGCCATGCGGCCCATGTTCTCCGTCCCGTCGAACAGCAGATCGCCGCCCATCCCCGCCGTCAGGTTCAACACCACATCGGTGGCGCTGTCGCGGATCCGCTCCGTCACCTCGCGGTAAAGTGCCAGATCGCGTGACGGCTTGCCCGTTTCGGGGTCGCGCACATGGCAATGCACCACTGCCGCCCCCGCCTTGGCCGCCGCAATCGCGCTTTCCGCAATCTGCGCGGGGGACCGGGGCACATGCGGGCTGCGGTCTTGCGTGCCGCCAGATCCGGTTACGGCGCAGGTGATGAAAACTTCGCTGTTCATGGCAAGCGGCATCGCAGTCCCTCCGAGGTTGTTGGTGCCACTTTAGCGGGCTTGCAAAGCCACGCTTTGCGATTTACGCAAGGAACATGGCAATAAGCGCAACGATTTTCGCCCACAGCACGGCCCCCCTGACGATCGCGCTGCTGGTGCTGCCGCAGGCGTCGATTCTTGAGGTCGCAAGCACGCTCGACCCGCTGCGATCCGCCAACCGCCACCTCGGCACAGACGCCTACCGTTGGCGCGTCGTGTCGCCCGATGGCTGCGCCGTGCCTCTCACCTGCGGTATAGAACTCCCGTCCAAAGGCGCATTGCCGCAAGCCGAAGGCGCCGATGCCCTGATCGTCATCGCAGGCTTTCGTCAGGCCGAGGTCGCTACCCGCCCCCTGATCCGCGACCTGCGCCGCATGTCCCCGCGTTTCCGCGCCATCGGGGGCATTGATGCAGGTGCATGGGTTCTGGCCCGCGCGGGTCTGCTGGACGGTCACCGCGCCACCGTGCATTGGGAGGATCTGGAGGATCTCGCCGCAGCCCATCCCGCCGTCGATGTCCTGCCCGACCGTTTCGTGATCGACCGCGCCCGCTTTACCTCAGGCGGTGCCGCCCCCGCCGCCGATCTCATGCTGCACCTGATCCGGTCTCGCCACGGCCCGGCCCTTGCGATGCAAGTCGCCGCATCCTTCATCACCACCGCCCGTGACGGGTCCGAGCCACAAATATCCCCGCCCCGCGACCCCCGCCTCGACGCCCGCGTCGCCGCCGCCATCGCCCGGATGGAAGCGCTGCTCGATGCCCCCGAACCCGTCGCACTCACCGCGCGCGCGCTCGGGCTGTCTCTCCGCCACCTCGAAGGCCTGTTCCGCACCAACCTCGGCCAGACCCCCGGCGCCTATGCACTGTCGTTCCGCCTTGCCGCCGCCCGCCGCATGGTCACCGACACCCGCCACCCGCTGGCCGACGTTGCCCTGCGCTGCGGCTTTACCTCCGCCGCGACCCTCAGCCGCGCCTTCCGGCGGCAGTTCGGGCGCTCCCCGTCCAGCCTGCGCTGACCGTTCCACCCTCTTTCCGGATACAAATATCCCACGGGTGGGGTCCGGGGAGGGTGTGAAACCCTCCCCGGCGCTTGCATCCCTCAGGCTGCGTCCAACAGGCCGCGCCCCTTCAGCAACGCCTCCACCCCCGGCATCCGCCCCCGGAACGCGGTATACAGCGCTTCGGCCTCCTGCGACCCGCCCGCCGACAGGATGAACGTCTCCAGCCTCAAAGCCGTCGCGGGGTCAAACGGATCGCCCGTCTCCTCGAAGGCCGCAAAGGCGTCTGCGTCCATCACCTCCGACCACATGTAGCTGTAATACCCCGAAGAATACCCGTCGCCCGAAAAGATATGCGCAAAATGCGGCGTCGCGTGCCGCATCCTTATCGCGCGCGGCATCCCCAAACCGGCCAGCACCTCCGCCTGCGCAACCATCGGATCGGCAGGTGCCGCCGCCTCATGAAACGCCAGATCGACCAGTGCCGAAGCAACAAACTCCACCGTCGCGAACCCCTGGTCATAGGTCCCGGCCGCCAGCAGCCTCTCCAGCATATCCTGCGGCATCGGCGCGCCCGTCTTCCAGTGTCGCGCATGTTTCGCCAGCACTTCGGGCACCTCAAGCCAATGTTCGTAAAGCTGGCTCGGCAGTTCCACAAAGTCCCGCGCGACCGAGGTGCCGGAAATAAACCCATGCGTCACATCCGACAGCATCTGATGCAGCGCATGGCCGAACTCATGGAACAGCGTCCGCGCATCGTCATAAGACAGCAGCGCAGGCGTGCCCTTGGCAAAGTTGCACACATTCACCACAACGGGCCGCACATCCCCCCCCAGCTTGCGCTGGCTGCGCAGCGCCGAACACCACGCCCCCGATCGTTTCGACCCGCGCGCAAAGTAATCGCCGATGAACACCGCGATATGCTCGCCCCTCCGCGTCACCTCCCACGCCCGCGCGTCGTGGCGGTACAAAGGCACGTCAAGCGCCCGAAACTCCAGCCCGAACAATCGGTTGGCGCAGTCAAATTGCGCGCCCAGCATCGCGTCCAAAGACAGATACGGCTTCAGCGCGGCCTCATCCAGATCATGCTCCACCCGCCTGCGCTTCTCGGAATAATAGCGCCAGTCCCATGCCTCCAGATCGCCGTTCACCCCGTCCGCATGCATCATGCCCTCCAGCACCCCGGCATCCTCCAGCGCCTTCGCCTTCGCCGGTGCCCAGACGCGCATCAACAGATCACGCCCCGCCGCCGGGGTCTTCGCCATCTCGGGTTCCAGCTTGTAGTCGGCAAAGCTGGCATAGCCCAGCAGCGCCGCCCGCTCCTCCCGCAGCGCCAGAATCTCCGCCGCAACAGCGCGGTTGTCGCTGGCATTGCCATTGGCCCCCCGCGCCACCCAGGCCTCATACGCCACCTGCCGCAAATCGCGCTTCGCCGCGAATTGCAAAAACGGCACGATCAAAGACCGGTTGAGCGTCAGCACATGCCCCGCGACCCCGCGCTCCTCTGCCGCAGCACGCGCCGTTTCCACCACGAAATCCGGCAGCCCTTCCAGATCATCCGTTGAAAGAGCGCGACTCCACTCCCGCTCATCCGCCAGCAGGTTCTGGCTGAACTGCGTGCCAAGCACCGCCAGCCGCCCCTTCACCCCGGTCAGCCGCGCCGCCGCCGCGCCTTCCAGCTGCGCCCCCGACCGCACGAACATTTGCCGGTAAAGCGTCAACACCCGCATCTGCTCGTCGTCCAGCCCAAGGCCGTTCCGTCCGTCCCACAGCGCCTGGATCCGTGCAAACAACGCGCGGTTGTTGGTCACCTCGGAAGAAAACGCCGACAGCTTCGGGGCCAGATCGCGCTGCAACGCCTCGCGCGCATCGGTGCTCTCGGCCCCGGCAAGGTTGAAGAATACCCCCGCCACCCGGTCCAGCAGGCCTTCGGCCAGTTCCATTGCCGCAATCGTGTTGGCAAATGTCGGCGCCCCCGCGTCCCCGGCAATCGACGCGATATTTGCGCGTGCGTCGGTCAGCGCCGCATCAAATGCGGGCGCAAAATCGGCATCGGTTATGGCATCGAACGGCGGCAGGGCAAATGGTGTGTCCCATTCGGCAAGCAGTGGATTGGTCATGGCGGGTCTCCTTTGCACAGAAACCTATGCACCCCGCCACCCAAGGTCCACACCTGCGCTTTCATCTTGGCCTAAATATCCGCGCCGCAGGCCTCCGCCGGCTGCTACCGGCGCTGATGTGATCCCAACCGTGCCTCCAGCCTCCGCAGCACCAGCGACAAGGTGATCGTCATCGTCAGATAAATCAGCGCCACCACATTATAGGTCTCGAAATACCGGAAATTGCCCGCTGCGGTTACTTTGCCCAGTTGCGTTATATCCGTGACACCCAGCACCGAAACGAGGCTGGAATCCTTCACCATCGCCACAAAATCATTCCCGTAGGACGGTAAAATTATACGGAATGCCTGAGGAAACACGATGTGCCGGAACCGGTGCCAGCGCCTCAGACCAAGCGCCTCGGCCGCCTCGATCTGGCCCCCATCGACCGCTTGCAGGCCGGCGCGGAAAATTTCGGCCAGAAACGACGAATAGGCAATCGTCAGCGCGATCACCGCCCGCCATAGCAACGAAAACTCCCGTGTCCGCCACGGCTCAAGGCCCAACGGCCCGATGATCCAGTTCCATGCCGCCACCACTCCCGGGGCCAGAACAAAGGCCACGTACAGCAGCAGGACGATGATCGGGACGCCACGCACCACCTCCACATAGAAGCGCGCGATCTGCCGCAGCCATTCGAACCGCGACAGCGCCGCCAACGCCAGCCCCAACCCCAAAATGGACGCCAGCGTAAACGCCACCAGCGTCACAAACACGGTAATGCCGATGCCCTTGGCCAGCGTCGCCAGCACCTGCGCATAAAGCCCGTCTGTCGCCACGCGCCAGAACAAATAAATGCCTATCCCCGCAAGGAGGATCAGCCAATAAGGAAAGTCCTGTGTGTTCTGCGGCTTGCGTGGCATAGGTTCAGGTGGTGGCCCGCGCTGTTGCGCAGGCCGTCCGCTTCAGCCGCCAATCTTGAAATCGAGGAACCATTTCTCGTTCAGCGCATCCAGCGTGCCATCCGCCTTCATTGCTGCAATCGCCGCGTTGACCGGCATCACAAGATCAGATCCTTTCGGGAAGATAAATCCGAAATCCTCCGTCCCCAGCGTCTGCCCCACGATCTTCAACGTTCCCTCCGACGCCGCGACATAGCCATTGCCCGCCGTGCCGTCGGTCAGCACGAGGTCCACATCACCCGCGCGCAGCGCCTGCACACCTGCGCCAAAAGTCTCGAACATTTTGATGCGGGGGTTAGCCTCGTTCCCGTCCAGCACCTCGTACACGCCTACATAGAAGGGCGTGGTGCCCGGCTGCGCCGCAATCAGCAGGTCGGCATTCGCCCCGAACGTCGCCGCATCGGTAAAGCGCATCTCATCCGCGCGCACCAGCATCACCATTTCAGACCGCATGTAAGGGTCTGAAAAATCGACCGTTTCCTTGCGGTCATCGCGGATGGTAATTCCCGTCATGCCCAGATCGAACTGGCCTTCAGACACGGCGGGGATCATCGCGTCCCAGCTGATGTTCTGGTAACTGACCACCATGTTCAGCCGTTTGGCAATATCAGCCATCGCGTCATATTCCCACCCGACAGCCGCCCCCGTCGCATCGACGAACTGCAACGGCGGATAGGCATTTTCGGTCACGACCACCACTTCGCGCGCAGCAAGATCGGGCAGGTCTTGCGCAAATGTCACAGTGGCGGCAAAAGCAGCGGCAAGGCTCAGAACAGTGGCGGCAAACTTCATAACGAACTCCCTGACACGAAGCGGATGATTGACTATGGCCGTGTCGCCCAGCCGATGCAAGGACCGGCCGTGGCGGCTGGTGCGCAAGATTTAACCGACAGACTTCAAGCAATGCCTGATCGGTGCAAAAATCTTCCCGTCCTGCCGGCCGCCACACCCGGCGCAGCCTTTGCCTGCCAGATGAAACTCACCGAAGGCAAAGCGGCTCAGCGCCGGCGTTGACGATCGGCAGTACTTGCATAGCGCGGGTCTGCGTCCTGTCGATGCATACTGTTGTCATGCACATATCACATCGGTTTCCCGGTCTGCGAAACGTCGTGAACTGTCAAATCGTCCGTGCGTTTTCAGTAGAACCGCAAACCGGACACTCCTCGCGCCGCTTCACACCGATCAGCCGGTTTTCGCCATAAAGCGCGTCAACGATCATCAGCCGCCCGCGTAACCCTTTCCCCGCTCCGGTGAGATGCTTCACGGCCTCCATCGCCATCATTGCACCAAGGATACCGGGCAAGGGGGCCGCTACCCCCGCTTCGGCGCAGCTCGGCACAAGACCGGGGGCCGGGCGCGTTGGAAAGACGCACTCGAAACACGGCCCGCCCTGAGCAGGGTCATAAAGGCTGATCTGGCCTTCCCACTGGGTAATAGCCGCTGAAATCAAAGGCTTGCCTTGCATGGCTGCCACACGGTTCACCATATAGCGGGTGTCGAAACTGTCGGTGCCATCAAGGATCAGATCATATTCCGCGAACAGGTCCGCAGCGATGATTTCGGTCAGCAACCGGTGATAAGGCCGAACTTCGATGAACGGGTTCAGCGCCCGCATCGCCACTTCGGCACTTGCCACCTTGGCCATGCCGATCCGGGCGTCGGTGTGGATCACCTGCCGCTGGAGGTTGGAATTTTCCACCGCATCGCCGTCAATGACGCCAATGATGCCCACGCCGGCGGCCGTCAGATACAGCAGCGCGGGCGATCCAAGCCCCCCCGCCCCAATCACCAACACCTTGGAATCTTTCAGCCTTCTCTGCCCCGGCCCGCCTATTTCGCGCAGCAGGATGTGGCGGGAATACCGGTCCAGTTCTGCCGGACGAAATGCGCCGCCCGCCTCCGGCTCCACCACAACAACCCGTTTGTGCAGCCGGTTCAGGCCGCCGCGATAGCCCGCAACAAGTGCCACCACCACCGCCAAAGCCAGCCAGACCTGCGCAGTCTCGCCAGTCGCCATCCGCAACGGATGCCCATCGGCCAGAACCAGATGCAGCCCCACCACGCCCAGCCACAGCAGCCCGATCATGGCAAGCCGCAAGCGCACCGGGGCGCCAAGATAACGGCCTGTAAACCAAAGCGCGGCCATCATGGACAGAACCAGAATCATCGGCCTTTGCCAGTAGAGCCAAAACCCCCCGCCCCGCGCGCCGTGTCATCAAGAGCATCGACCACCGCAAACCCGGCCTGCACCACAGAGGCCACGATCAACTGCGCAATCCGGTCACCGTGGGCAATAAGGAACGGCTCGATACCCAAATTTACAAGCAAAATACCCAACGGTCCGCGATAGTCGCTGTCTATCGTCCCCGGAGCATTGAGCAGACTGATGCCATTTTTCAACGCCAGCCCGGAGCGCGGACGGATCTGGATTTCATATCCCGGCGGGATTGCCACGCGCAGACCGGTCGGCACGATCAGACGCTGCATCGGGGCCAACTGCATTCCGGCCCCCCGCACGCGGGCAGGAAAGTTCGCCCGCACGTCGGCGCCCGCCGCGCCCGGCGTCGCATAGGACGGCAACGGCAGATCACAGTCTGCCCAATCTTCCCACAGCAGCTGCACCTTTGGATTCATTGCTTTTTCATCCGCATTTTCTGTATCAGAATAACCTCGCCGGAGGCTCCCGCACCGGCAGGCAGCACCGCCGTCAGGGGCATCGAGCCCCCTCCCGCGGTGTCCCGCACCAAACGTCACCCCAAGGCTGCGGCAATCCGCGCGGCCAGCCGGTGCGCGACCATATCCTTGCCCATGCGCGGCCAGCTTTCTGTTCCGGCGGCGTCGATCACGGTGACCGCGTTTTCCGTCCCGCCCATGATGCCGGTCATCGGCGACACATCATTCGCCACGATCCAGTCGCAGCCTTTGCGCAGCCGCTTGGCCGAAGCATTGGCTACCACAGAATTGGTCTCGGCGGCAAATCCCACGACCAGCCTTGGCCGCCCTGCCCCCATTTGTGCCACCGTCGCCAGAATATCGGGGTTCTCGGCAAACATCAGATTCGGCGCGTGCCCCGAGCTGTCCTTCTTGATCTTGTGGCCCACAGCATTCGCCACCCGCCAATCCGCCACAGCCGCCACGAATACCGCCGCGTCGGCGGGCAAGGCCGCCTGCACCGCCGCCAGCATCTGTGCGGCGGTTTCGACTTTTACCACACGCACCCCCGCCGGTGGCGGCACTGCCGCAGGCCCGGTCACAAATGTGACCTGTGCCCCGAGTGCTGCGAGTGCCGCTGCCAAAGCCGCCCCCTGCGCGCCCGACGACCGGTTGGCAATATAGCGCACCGGGTCAATGGGTTCATGCGTCGGACCAGAGGTCACAAGCACATGCCGCCCCTTGAGAGGGCCCTCTGCAAGGACTGACTCCACTGCCGCGACAATCTCGATGACTTCCGCCATTCGCCCCGGCCCGTGTTCGCCACAGGCCATGTCGCCCGCGTTCGGCCCCACCACCAGCGCACCATCCGCCCGCACCTGTACCAGATTGCGCTGTGTCGCGGGATGATTCCACATCCGCACATTCATCGCCGGGGCAAGCAAGACCCGCGTATCCGTCGCCAAAAGCAACGTGGAGGCCAGATCGTCGGCCCGCCCCTGCGCCATCTTGGCCATAAGGTCGGCGGTCGCGGGGGCGACCACGATCAGGTCGGCACTGCGGCTTAGCTGGATGTGGCCCATCTCGGCCTCGTCGGTCAGGTCGAAAAGATCCAGGTGCACCCGTGATCCGGCAAGCGCAGACACAGACAGCGGCGTTACAAACTCGCTTCCGGCGCGCGTCAATACCGGCGTCACCAAAGCCCCCCGTTCCCGCAGTCGCCGAATCAGATCCAGCGCCTTGTAAGCGGCAATGCCACCACCGATGATCAGCAATATACGCCTGGCAGCAAGCATGGGGGTCTCCGCAGCACTTTCGCTCAGGTGTAGGTTGGGCCGGGGCAGAACTCAATCCCCGTGGGCAGCGCCGAAGCCGGGTGGCTTCACACCCCCCGGACGTGCCCTGGGCCGGGCGTTCATCACCGGACCTGCCACAAGAAGATGTTCCGGCACACTTCACGCAACGGGAAATTTTTATCCAAGCAAAAGGCGCGGGAGATTCGGGAACAAGCATGGTGCAGATCAGGACTTCTGCAAACCAAAGGCCGCACAGGGGTCGCCACGGTCCACCGCATCAGTGACCAGCCACATGTCATAGGGCGCATCCTGCCCCGGATCGCCCTCCAATTGGCCTACCGACAGCACCGAAAGGCCCGGTTCGGCGACGGCCAGCGCGGCGGGCACGCCCTGATCACGGCGCGCGTGGCCGGTGCCCGTGATGACCGCAACCGGCCCTCCGGTGTCTGCCATAGCCTGAACCACCGCGCGCGCCAGCGCCGCATCGCGCAACCGCTGCGCCTGCACCATTCCGGCCAGCAGATCGGCGGGCAAGGCGTTGCAATGCACATCGGCCTGCTCTGCCTCACGCGCCGCCTGATCCGCAGGCGCAAGCGGATCGGCAAGCCCGTAGCGGTCAGCCCCTGGGCCGAAAACCGCCGCCGCGCCCTGCGCCATCGCGCGGCGGACATCGGCTTGCGGCAGGTCACCGCCATAGATGCGGGCATCAGGGGCAGCGGCAAATATCGGAAAATACATCGAAAAATCTGGCCAGCCCGAGTCTGCCCAACCCAAGCCCGCACTCAGCGCGTCCTGATCGCCGCGCAAAGCGGGGGTGGCACGCGCAGCCACATCCGGGGTCAGCATTTCAAACACCAGCGCCTTGGGTTGCAAACTCTGCACGGCATAGGCCTGATGTGCGTGGTGGGTCAGGTTGTCATGCACCTCGCCCAGGATCACCACATCGGCCTTTGGCAGATTTGCCAGTTCGTCGGGCGTTATTTCGCGCGCAAGCGCCGGATACGCCATCACCAGCCCAAGAAGTGCGGCACAAAAGCGGGACGCATGCATCATTGCAGGAAGTGGTGCACCTCACGCGATTGGGTTTCAAGACTGCGGCGCATTTTGCCAAAAGCAGCTGCCTCCAACTGCCGCACACGTTCCTTTGAAAGCCCGAGTTCATCGCCCAGACTTTCCAGCGTGCGTGGCGCATCGCGCAGCTTGCGTTCGGTCACAATGAATCGTTCCCGCGCGTTCAGCCCTTGCATCGCCTTGACCAGCCAGTCGCGCAGCCGGGCCGCGTCATGCGTTCCTTCGACCACTTCCGCAGCCTGCGCGGTGTCATCCTCCAACGCATCAATCCATTCGCGCCCCTCGTCATCCGACGATTGCGTCGCGTTCAATGAATAGTCGGAACCAGACAGCCGGCCCTCCATCATCTCCACATCCGCCAGCGACACGCCGACATCGGCGGCTATCATCTGGCGCAACTGATGCCCGTCCAGCACCTCGCCGCGCTGCGATGCCTCGCGTTCCAGCTTGGCCTGGACACGGCGCAGGTTGAAGAACAGCGCCTTCTGGCTGCTGGTAGACCCGGTGCGCACCATCGACCAGTTGCGCATGACATAGTCCTGAATGCTCGCCTTGATCCACCACACGGCATAGGTCGAAAACCGGACGCCCCGGTCGGGGTCGAATTTGTCCGCCGCCTTCATCAGGCCCAAAGACGCCTCTTGAATGAGGTCGTTCATTGGCGCGCCATAACGGCGGAATTTTGCAGCCATGGAAATCGCAAGTCGCATGTAAGCGGTAATCAGGCGGTGCAACGCCGCCTCGTCACGCTGGTCGCGCCAGGCATAAGCCAGCCGCAGTTCGGTTTCCGCGTCCAGCAGTTCCGCCTTCATCGCCTTGCGGGACATGGTTTGATCGGTGTATCCGTCCAGTGCCATTGCAACCCCCTGCGGTTGATTGTGTCGTCATACCCAAGCATACGAGGCCTGTCAGTGTCCGGATCAAAAGAAAACACAGGTCAAGGGCTTCCGCCGCTCACAGTTGTGTTAGGAGGCGCACGATCGGGCAAATCGAGGCTGGCAGAACGGCTGATTACAGCCACGGACTGCCCGCGCATCTACATTGCCACCGCCGAAGGCTGGGATGACGAGATGCGCGCCCGAATCACCCAGCACCGTGCAGACAGGGGTCCGGAGTGGGACACATGGGATGCACCGCATGACCTTGCGGCGGCCTTGACGCGTGTTCCCTCAGGGGCAGTGGTGCTGCTGGATTGCGCGACGCTGTGGCTGACCAACCGCATGCTGGCCGAGGCCGATCTGGTGGCTGAATATGCGGCGCTGCTGGAGGCATTGGCCGCCTGTGCATCCCCGGTTGTGGTGGTGACCAATGAAGTCGGCTTGTCCATCGTGCCGGAAAATGCCCTCGCCCGCCGGTTCCGCGATGAACAGGGACGCCTGAACCAGCACCTTGCCGCGCAGGCCGGGCTGGTGGTTGCGGTGATGGCAGGCTTGCCGTTGGTCCTTAAAGGCGCACTGCCAAAGGCTGCATCGTGACCCGGCTCTGGTGGGTGCGCCATGGGCCGACACATGCGAAAACGCTCACAGGCTGGCGCGATATTCCGGCTGACCTGACCGATACGGCCCGCATCGCGCGCCTCAATGCCTATTTGCCGGCAAATGCAGTGATCGTCGCCTCCGATCTGATCCGCGCCAGCGCCACCGCAAACGCCTTGGCCGGAGGCCGCCAGCGCCTGCCCGATACCGCTGCGCTGCGGGAATTCAACTTTGGCGACTGGGACGGCAAGCATTTTTCGGACGTGGCCGAAAGCCATCCCGCACTGAGCCGCGCCTATTGGGAAGCGCCGGGTGATATTGCCCCCCCGGGAGGCGAAAGCTGGAACAACGCTGCCGCCCGCGTGGGAGAGGCTGTGTCGTGTCTTCTGGCGGATCATGGCGGGCGCGACATCATCCTTGTCGCCCATGTTGGGGTGATCCTGACACAAGTGCAGATCGCCGCGCCCTGCACCGCCTTTCAGGCACTGGCCCACACGATCGACAACCTGTCGGTGACCGACATCGGGGTCAGCACTGCGGGCTGGCAATTGGGCCGGATCAATCACGTCCCATGATGGACGCGCCCACAAATCCGCGCTTTTCCAACGAACCGCCGCCGCTTGAGGCCGCGCAACACACGACAGGATGCCCCCATGACCTATGATCTCGCCATCGGCGACCGCAGCTATTCCAGTTGGTCCTTGCGTGGCTGGCTGCTGTTCGATGCCTTTGGCATACCGGTCCGCTGTCACACCGCGCGGCTTTACACCGATGAATTGCCGCAACTTCTGGCGAAGTTTGCCCCGGCCCGCACTGTGCCCGTGATGCGCACACCCGACGGGCAGGTGGTGCCGGAAAGCCTCGCCATCGCCGAAGAGCTGGCCTCGCGCCACCCCGAGGCCGGCCACTGGCCGATCGGCCCCGCCCGCGCCGTGGCCCGGGTGCTGGCCGCTGAAATGCACGCCGGGTTCGGCGCGCTGCGCAGCCATTGCCCGATGAACCTGCGCGTCAGCTATCAAGGGTACCATCCGCCGGAAACAGTGCTGGTCGATCTCGCGCGGCTGGAGCTGATCTGGGCGTGGGCCCGGACCCAAACCGGCGCGCAGGGCGACTGGCTGTGCGGTGCCTATTCCGCCGCAGACGCCTTTTTTGCCCCCGTTGCCGCCCGCATCGCGGCCTATGACCTGCCGGTGGGGGCCGCGTCGCAGGCGTATGTCGCCGCACACCTTTCCCATCCCTCCTTCCGCCGCTGGCGCGCAATGGGGTGCGTTGACGGAGCCGATCAGGACTTCTACCGCCGCGACTACCCGCAACGGGCGTGGCCCGGCCCGTTGCCGCTGACGGCGCACGCCGTGCCGCATGGACCATCAGAAAACGCGTCCTGCCCCTATTCCGGCAAACCCGTCAGCAATTTCATGGAACTGGACGGGCGGGTGTTTGGCTTCTGCAACCCGTTTTGTCGCGATAAAACCGTGACAGACCCCGAAGCCTGGCCCAAATTCATGGCCATTTACACTTCTTAAACCTATCCGCCCTAGCCGTTAACCATTGTAAATGGCGAGAGGCAAATCATGGTAGCGCGGGCCTTCACTGTGGCCTTTGAAGGCGTCGAGGCCCGCATCGTCGAGGTGCAGTGCGCCATCGCGGCTGGACTTCCCGCCTTCGCCATCGTCGGCTTGCCCGACAAGGCCGTGTCAGAAGCCCGCGAACGGGTGCGCGCGGCTTTGGCAGCAATGTCAATAGCGCTGCCGTCCAAGCGGATCACGGTAAACCTGTCTCCCGCCGATCTGCCCAAGGAAGGCTCGCATTTCGATCTGCCGATTGCGCTGGCGTTGCTGGCCGCACTGGAAATCATCCCGAAGGACGAAGTGGAACGCACCGTAGCGCTTGGCGAATTGTCGCTGGATGGACGCCTTATCCCGGTGATCGGCGCCCTGCCCGCTGCCATGGCCGCCGCCGAAGATGACCGAGCGCTGCTGTGCCCCAAGGCCTGCGGGGCCGAGGCGGCATGGGTCGGCGCCACACAGGTGCTTGCCGCGAATTCGCTGGACGAGGTGGTGCGCCACTACACCGGCCAATCTCCGCTCACGCCCGCCGAAGCCGGCGAGGTGCGACCTCTGCCGATGGGCCGGGACCTGCGCGATGTGAAGGGCCAGGAACGCGCAAAACGCGCACTGGAAATCGCTGCGGCCGGGCGCCATCATGTGTTGATGGTCGGCTCGCCGGGGTCGGGCAAATCGATGCTGGCGGCGCGCCTGCCCGGCATCCTGCCGCCGCTGTCGGCGATTGAGGCGCTGGAAACATCAATGATTCACTCGCTTGCGGGGCTTTTGACGGAAGGAGGGATCAGCCGCGCCAGGCCTTTTCGCGAGCCGCACCATACCGCGTCAATGGCTGCGATTGTGGGTGGGGGCCGGGGGGCCAAACCAGGCGAAATCTCACTGGCCCATAACGGTGTGCTGTTCATGGACGAATTCCCCGAATTTCCCCGGCCGGTGCTGGAAACCCTGCGCCAGCCGATCGAGAATGGTGAGGTGGTGGTGTCGCGCGCCAATGCGCATGTGCGCTACCCTTGCCGCTTTTTGCTGGTTGCGGCGGCAAATCCCTGCAAATGCGGCTACCTGGCCGATGCCGCCCGCGCCTGTGCCAAGGTGCCTTACTGCGGTGAGGATTATCTGGGTCGCATTTCCGGCCCGCTGATGGACCGCTTTGATCTGCGCATCGAAATGCCGCCGGTGGCCTATACCGACCTTGACCTGCCCGCCTCCGGCGACACATCTGCCACTGTTGCTGCCCGCGTGGCAGCGGCCCGCGCACGCCAGGACCGCCGCTATGCCGCTCACCCGGACGTGAGGGTGAACGCCGAAGCCGAAGGTGCGCTGCTGGAAGATGTGGCGTCACCGGACGCCGAAGGCCGCGCATTGCTGATCCGGGTCGCCGAACGATTTGGCTTGTCTGCGCGCGGTTATCACCGCGTGTTGCGCGTGGCGCGCACGATTGCGGACCTTGACGGGGCCCCGGACGTGCGCCTTCCCCATGTAGCCGAGGCGGTCAGTTACCGCCTCGCTCTGGGCACAAAACGTTAAAAGGGCGCTCTTCCCTGCGCTCGCGGCCATTCTTTGCTTTCTATCCTGCCGACGTCGGCTGACAGGCCCGAGAGCGCTCGGTCAAACGCCGCGCCGCGCCTCGATCACGTCCCAGATCCGGGCCGCGCCATTGGTACCGTCAAACCGCTCCAGCTCCTGCAAACCGGTAGGAGAAGTCACGTTGATCTCGGTCAGATAGTCGCCGATCACGTCAATTCCGACAAAAATCTGGCCTTTTTCACGGAGCACCGGACCGATCGTGGCGCAAATTTCAAAATCCCGCTCGGACAGCCCGGCTTTCTCGGCCCGCCCTCCGACATGCATGTTTGAGCGGGTTTCGCCAGCCTGTGGCACACGGTTGATAGCGCCAATCGGCTCACCGTCGACCAGAATCACCCGCTTGTCACCCCTGGCCACGTCCGGCAGAAACTTCTGCACAATCAACGGCTCGCGGTTGATGCCCATGAACAGCTCATGCAGCGACGAAAGGTTGCGGTCGTTCGGGTCAAGCCGGAACACCCCTGCACCGCCGTTGCCATAAAGCGGCTTCAGGATCACGTCGCCGTGCCGCGCCTTGAAGTCACGGATTGTGGCCAGATCGCGGGCAATCATTGTCGGCGGGATCAGTCCGGGAAATCGCAGCACCAGCAACTTTTCGGGGCTGTTGCGCACCCAGAACGGATCATTCACCACCAGAGTCTTGGGGTGGATCAGCTCCAGAATATGCGTCGTCGTGATGTAGCCCATATCGAACGGCGGATCCTGCCGCAGCCAGACCACATCATACCCGCCCAGATCCACCTCGGTCTCGGGCCCGTAACTCACGTGGTTACCCTTCTCGCGCCGCAGTTCGATTGGCCAGCCCCGGGCCACCACTTTGTCTTGGGCGAAAGCCAGCTTGTCGGGCGTGTAGAAAAACAGACTGTGGCCCCGCGCCTGCGCTTCAAGAGCAATGCGGAACGTACTGTCCGCGTCAATGTTCACGGACCCGATCGGGTCCATCTGCAATGCAACTTTCAGGCCCATGGACATCTCCCGTCGTGACGCCCCTAGATGACGCAACCCCGGCGTGGTTGCAATCATCCGATCGCATCCGACAGCGACGCGGCGGCATCAGGCGGCAAACGCATTCTCGATAATCTCGATCTGCCCGCTGTCATTGACCAATGCCACATCGAACCGCGCCTCGGTGTTCTGCCCCGCCGGTTCCCCCGCCAGGAACTCCGAGGCCGTGGCATAGATCCGGTCCATCTGCCGCCGTGTCAGGCGTTCGGCCGCAGCAGCATGGCTGGTACTTTTCTTCACCTCGATGAAAATCACCTCTGCCCCGTCGCGCGCAACAAGATCAATCTCGCCGCTGATGCCGCGCCAACGCGTTGCGGCAATCGGACGGCCAGACCGGGAATATACCCGTGCCACGGCATCTTCGGCAGCCAGCCCCGCCCTGTAGGAAACAAACCCGCTCATCCATCATCCCTCCGCCAGTTTCAACGCCAACTGATACATCTCCCGTTTCGGCAGCCCAAGCTGTGCCGCCACGGCTGCAGCCGCATCTTTCACCGAATGGCCTGCCAAAGCCTGCATCAACGCTTGCTCCACCATAGCTGTGTCGGCCACCACAGCCCGTGCCCGATCCACCAGCACAACAATTTCGCCCTTCACCGTTCGGTCCGCAAAGCCTTGGGCAAGGCTTTCCAATCCTCCGCGTGTAACTTCTTCGAATCGCTTGGTCAGTTCCCGGCACACAGCTGCTTCCCTGTCCCCGAAGATTGCCACCATTTCCCTTAATGATCTGCCAACACGCTTGGGCGATTCGTAAAATACCAGTGTCGCAGGCACCGATGCGAGTTCCGCAAAGAACCGCGCACGCGCGCCTGCCGTTGGCGGGGGGAATCCTGCGAACAAAAACCGATCACTCGGCAGCCCAGCCACGGTCAGCGCGGCCAGCACGGCGGACGGGCCGGGTGCCGCGAGCACGGCATGCCCCCCCGCAATTGCGGCCCGTGAAAGTTGGTAGCCGGGATCGGCGACCAGCGGAGTGCCCGCTTCGGATGCATAGGCGACCGATTTGCCTTCCTCCAGCGCGCGGATCAGGCGGGGACGCATCGCATCGCCGTTATGGTCGTGATAAGCCACCAAAGGGCGGTTGCGGAGCGGGATTCCGTGGATCTCCATCAGGTGGCGCAGGGTCCGGGTATCTTCGGCCGCCAGCACATCAACGGTGGCCAGAATATCCAATGCACGCAAAGTGATGTCGCGCGCGGCACCGATTGGCGTTGCAATAAAATGCAGCCCGCGAGGCAGGGCGCGTCTGGCGGGCGCGTGGCCGCCTTCAAGGGCGAGGGGCTCCGGGTGGTCGGACCCATCGGCCTCGGGGACAGGCTTTCCATCGCCGATAATCATGCCACCGTCTCCGTCAAAAGTTGCCTTCACCGCATGAAACGCATACGCTGCACTGGTCTGCTGCCCCCAGGGATGAGGAAGCCCGTATGTTGTCTGTTTTAACGTTGGCCCGCAAGTCACTGGCCCGTTCATCGGGTCGCGTGGCCCTTGCGCTTTGCGCTGTTGCTTTGGCTGCATGCGAGCCCGTCGCATTGACTGGCGGCGGCGGTGGCCCGTCGATCAACACCTCGGCCCCCGTGCCGGTAGCCCTGTTGGTGCCGTCAGGCTCCGGTCAGGCGAGCGACGAGCTTTTGGCGCGCAGCTTGCAGAACGCCGCCCGGCTGGCGATTTCGGATCTGGGCAATGTGCAGATCGACTTGCGGGTCTACCCGACTTCGGGTCAGCCCGGTCAGGCCGCAGCGATGGCGTCGCGCGCTGTCGCGGAAGGAGCAAAGATCATCCTCGGCCCGGTGTTTGCGCAAGAGGCAAACGCCGCAGGCGTAGCCGTGGCAGGCAGCGGCGTGAATGTGCTGAGCTTCTCGAACAACACCGACATTGCGGGCGGCAACGTCTTTGTGCTGGGGCCGACGTTCCAGAACACTGCCGATCGTCTGTCGCGCTATGCCGTGCGGCAGGGGACCGGCCGGATCATGGTGGTGCATGACAGCACGACCGCGGGTCAGAGCGGGATGGCCGCCATCCAGCGCGGCGTGGCGAATGCGGGCGGGTCGGTCGTGGCGACGGCGGGCTATGAATTCTCGCAAAATGGCATTGTCGCTGCGGTGCCCGGCATCGCCGCCACCGCGCGCAGTTCCGGCGCGCAGGCGCTGTTCCTGACGGCGGATACCGCTGGTGCGCTGCCGCTGCTGACACAGCTGCTGCGTGACAATGCGGTTAACCCCGATGTGACACGTTTTATCGGCCTGACGCGGTGGGACATTCCCGCAGCCACGCTTGCGTTGCCGGGTGTGCAGGGCGGTTGGTTCGCATTGCCGGACCCGTCGCTTTATCAGCAATATCAGGCGCGCTACCAAGCTGCGTTTGGCGAGATGCCGCACCCGATTTCGGGTCTGGCCTACGACGGGATCGCCGCCATCGGTGCGCTTGTCAAACAAGGCCGATCCAACGCGCTGAGCGGTTCGGCACTGACCACCGGGTCGGGCTTTGTCGGCGTCAACGGCATCTTCCGCCTGCGCGGCGATGGTACCAACGAACGCGGTCTGGCCGTGGCACAGATCCGCAACAATCAGGTGGTAGTCATTGACCCCGCACCACGCAGCTTCGGCGGTGCCGGCTTCTGAGCCGGCATCCCCGCCCCCGCTTGACCTGACACATGGCCTGTTGCTGGCCGGGGCCGAGATCATCGACCCCGCAGCGCTTGCTGCGCTGATCGCCACCGATCTGGCGATGCCCTGCCATGCGCGGGATGCCCGCGCCACCGCCGTGCGCCATCTGGCCGAGGCGCGGGCGCGCGGCAATGCGCTGTTGCAGGCGGCGTTTGCCGACAAACCAACTGCCGCGCGGGCGCTGATCCGGGGGCAGGCGTTTCTGACAGACGGGCTGGTGACAACGGCCTTGCGGGTCGCGATGCAGCATCTGCATCCGCTGCCCAACCCGACAGAATCGGAACGCATCGCGGTGCTGGCCGTCGGCGGCTACGGGCGCGCCGAAATGGCCCCGCATTCCGATGTGGACCTTTTGTTCCTGACGCCGTGGAAAATCACCCCCTGGGCGGAATCCGTCATCGAATCCATGCTTTATATCCTTTGGGATCTGAAGCTGAAAGTCGGCCACGCCAGCCGCACCGTCAAGGATTGCGTCCGACTTGGCCGCGATGACATCACGATCCGCACTGCGCTGCTGGAGAACCGGTTCCTTGCAGGCCATGCCCTGCTTGCAACCGAGTTGAACGACCGCCTCTGGTCCGACCTGTTCCGCAACACCGGCCCCGAATTCATCGAGGCCAAACTGGCCGAACGCGCCGCGCGCCACAAGCGGCAGGGCGGGCAGCGGTATGTGCTTGAACCCAACGTCAAAGAAGGCAAAGGCGGGCTGCGCGATCTGCAAACCCTTTACTGGATTGGCAAATATCTGCATCGTGTGCCAAGCGCCAAGGGGCTGGTGGCTGCCGGCCTGTTCAGCCTTGATGAATACGAGAACTTTGCGCGGGCCGAGGATTTTCTGTGGACCGTGCGCTGCCATCTGCACTACATCACCGGGCGTGCGTCGGATCAGCTTACCTTTGATATGCAGGTCGAAGTCGCGGCACGCATGGGCTACCGCGACAGCGGCGGTCGCCGCGCTGTGGAACATTTCATGCAGGATTATTTCCGGCAGGCGACCAAGGTGGGCGAGTTGACCCGCATCTTTCTGACCCAGCTTGAAGCACGCCACGCCAAATCGGAACCCGCGTTGATCGGCTTCTTTCGCCGCCGCAAACCCCTGAAGCCGGGCTACCGTCTGATGCAGGGCCGGATCGATGTGGCAGACCCGCAGGCTTTCCTGGCCAACAAGCTGAATCTTCTGCGGATTTTCGAAGAAGCGCTGCGCACCGGTCTTCTGCTGCATCCCAACGCCATGCGGCTGATCGCGTCGAACCTCGGCCTGATTGATGACGGCATGCAGACCGACCGTGAGGCAAACCGTATCTTCATTGATCTGATGCTGAAGCACGGCAACCCGGAACGGTCGCTGCGGCGGATGAATGAACTGGGCGTGCTCGGGGCCTTCATCCCGGAATTTGAACGCATCGTGGCAATGATGCGGTTCAACGTCTATCACCATTACACCGTGGATGAGCATACCATCCAATGCATCAGCACGCTGGCGCAGATCGAACGGGGCGAGCTGGTGGAAGAACTGCCGATCGCCAGCCGTATCCTGACCGAAGGCGTGAACCGCAAGGTGCTGTATGTGGCGCTGTTGCTGCATGATATCGGCAAGGGCAGGCCCGAGGATCATTCCATCCTGGGCGCACAGATCGCGCGGCGGATTGCCCCCCGTCTGGGGCTGACCGCCGAAGAATGCGAGACAGTCGAATGGCTTGTGCGCTACCATCTGCTGATGTCGGACATGGCGCAAAAGCGCGATATCGGCGACCCGCGCACCTTGCGGGATTTTGCCAAGGCGGTGAAAACCAAAAAGCGGCTGGATCTGATGACAGTGCTGACCGTCTGCGATATTCGCGGTGTAGGACCGGGAACGTGGAACAACTGGAAAGCGATGCTGCTGCGGCAATTATACCGCGATACCGCCACTGCACTGGAAGGCGGTCTGGAGACGCTGAACCGCGAAAACCGCGCGGATGAGGCGAAACGTGCACTGCGCGAGGCGTTGGTCGGGTGGGAACCAAAGGACATGCGTGCGGAACTTGCCCGCCACTACGTGCCCTATTGGCAGGGGCTTTCGACCCAGACGCATCAGGTGTTCGCCCGTCTGCTTCTGGGGCTGCCAGACAATGAAATCCGTATCGACCTCGATCCCGATCCCGACCGCGACGCGACCCGCGCCTGTTTCGCACTGGCCGACCACCCCGGCATATTCTCGCGTCTTGCAGGGGCTTTGGCGCTGGTGGGGGCCAACGTGGTGGACGCGCGGACCTATACATCGAAAGATGGCTATGCGACGGCGGTGTTCTGGGTGCAGGATGCCGACGGCGCGCCGTACGACATCACCCGCCTGCCTCGTCTGCGCACCATGATCGACAAGACCCTGCGGGGCGAAGTTGTGGCGCGCGAGGCGTTGAAAGACCGCGACAAGGTGAAAAAGCGCGAAAGCGCGTTCCGCTTCCCGACGCATATCGCCTTCGACAACGAAGGGTCGGAAATCTACACCATGATCGAGGTGGATACCCGCGACCGGCCCGGCCTGCTTTATGATCTGACCCGGACGCTCGCTGCCAACAACATCTACATCGCGTCCGCCGTGATCGCCACGTATGGCGCGCAGGTTGTTGATACTTTCTATGTGAAAGACATGTTCGGCTTGAAACTCCACACCAAATCGAAACAGGAAGCGCTGGACCGCAAGCTGCGCCAAGCGATAGCCGAAGGTGCGGCACGGGCCGCAACGTGAAACCAGTGCGTCTGATGAAGGGCTTCGTCACCGTCGGCGGCTGGACGCTTGGCAGCCGTCTGGTCGGCTTTCTGCGTGACATCATGATGGCGGCCTACCTGGGCGCGGGCCCGGTTGCCGAGGCGTTTCTGATCGCGTTTTCGCTGCCCAACATGTTTCGCCGTTTCTTCGCCGAGGGCGCGTTCAACATGGCTTTCGTGCCGATGTTCGCCAAAAAACTGGAAGCGGGCGAAGATGGGCAGGCTTTCGCCCGCGATGCGTTCAGCGGGCTTGCCGGGATATTGGTTCTGTTCACGCTTCTGGGCACCGCGGCGATGCCGTGGCTGGTCTGGGCAATGGCAAGCGGTTTCGTGGGGGACGAACGGTTTGACCTCGCCGTCACTTTCGGGCGCATTTCATTTTCCTATATCCTGTTCATTTCATTGGTGGCGCTGCTGTCCGGCGTGCTGAACGCTCTCGGGCGGTTTACCGAGGCATCTATCGTGCCCGTGCTGATGAACCTGCTGTTCATCATCGCAATGTTGCTGGCCGATTGGCTGGGCTGGGACATGGGGCTGACGCTGGCATGGACAGTGCCGGTGACCGGCGTGGCGCAACTGGCGTTCACGTGGTGCGCAGCCCGGCGAATCGGGTTCACCATCACCCCCGGCTGGCCCAAGGTGACACCCGAGTTGCGGCGTCTGGCAGCAATCGCGGCCCCGGCGGTGCTGGCGGGCGGGGTGGTGCAGATCAATCTGCTGGTGGGACGGCAGGTTGCGTCATTCACCGAAGGGGCTGTAGCCTGGCTGTCCTATGCCGACCGGCTTTATCAACTCCCCCTTGGTGTGGTGGGCATTGCCATCGGCACCGTGCTGCTGCCCGATCTGTCACGCCGCCTGCGCGCCGCCGATGCCGAAGGCAGCCGCGCGTCGTTCAACCGCGGTGCGGAATTCGCGCTGATGCTGACCCTGCCCGCCGCTGTGGCGCTGGTTGTGATCGCCTTGCCGCTGGTAACGGTGCTGTTCCAGCGCGGGGCTTTCGGGCCGGACGATGCTGCCAACACCGCGCTGGCGCTGGCGGCCTACGGGCTTGGCCTGCCCGCCTTCGTGTTGCACAAAGTGTTGCAGCCGCTGTATTATGCCCGCGAAGATACCCGCCGCCCCTTTAATTATGCTGTGGTCTGCATGATCGTCAACGTGGTGTTCGCCGTCGGCCTGATGCCGTGGATCGGCTTCATGGCCGCTGCCCTGGCAACCACAGTATCGGCCTGGGTCATGGTCTGGCAGCTTTGGCGCGGGTCGCGCAGCATGGGCGAGGCTGCGCATCTGGACGCACGTTTCCGCAAGCGGATGCCGCGCGTCGTTCTGGCCGCCCTGCTGATGGGGGCCGCGTTATGGCTGGGCGCAGTGGCGCTTGGCCCGATGCTCGGCCTGCCGCTGTGGCGCTATCCGGGGCTGCTGGTGCTGGTGATGCTGGGCATCGTCAGCTACTTCGGGCTTGGCACATTGATCGGCGCGTTCAGCCTTGGCGATTTCCGCGCGGCGCTGCGGCGGCAGCGGTAGAAGCGCAGTGTTTAGCGTTTCCGCAGCTTCGCCATGACCAGTTCCCACCCGCCAGGGCTGACCACGAAGGATGACAGAAACCCGATCGCGAAACCGGCAAGGTCCCCCACCCAATCCCATCCGCCGCCAAACAGCAGACCGAACAGCAACTGGATCCCCAGCAGAAACCCGATCATCGTAAACGCGCGGTATTGGTTCGCACCCTTCGCCGCCAGGTTCACCCAGAGCAGGAAGGTAAAGGCCCCGATCAGCCCGTAAACCGGCGGAAAGCCCCCGATCAGTGGCGTATTGATCGCCGGGATCACCGTCATCACCAAAGCACCGCCGATGGCCGCACCGAAAAACACGACCAGCACCGCCCACCAGGCAAACACCTCGCCCACCATCTTGCCAAGCGCCAGCAGGATCACCAGCACGAACAGCGCATGGGTAAAATTTCCATGCACAAAGGGATAGCTGACCAGCCGGATCAGCCCGTCAGCCGGGTATTGCCCTGTCCCGATCATTGCACGCAGAAGATCGGGAAAAAACCCGAACTGCTCCAGTGCCGCAAGCCGCCAGCCGATCGCATCCGGTCCCCCCACAACGCCCGCCGCCCCGAGGCTGAGGATCACCTCCATGGCGATGATCGGCAGGGCCAGCAACCAGACGACGACCGGCAGCGGGTTCAGGGGGGCGGCATTCATATTGTCCTGCATCACGGCCTCTTATCCGGGCCAGTTGATTGACGGCCCCTGCCGCCAGCGATAAGCCGAAACCGGAACCATTTCCAGCCATCAGCAGCCCCTAATCACACGGAGTATCCCATGACTGAGCCGGTCCAAACGCCTCAGCCTTTCCCGACCCGCATCTTTTCGGGCATCCAGCCATCCGGCGGGTTGACCCTTGGCAATTACCTTGGCGCGCTGAAGCGTTTCGTGGAAAAGCAGGATGAAGGAATCGAGACGATCTATTGCCTTGTGGACATGCACGCGATCACCGTGTGGCAAGACCCGGCCAAGCTGCGCCAGCAAACGCGGGAGGCGGCAGCAGGGTTTATCGCAGCGGGCATCGACCCTGCGCGGTCGATCCTGTTCAACCAGTCCCAGGTGACCGCACATGTCGAACTGGCGTGGATATTCAACACTGTGGCGCGCATGGGCTGGATGAGCCGGATGACGCAATTCAAGGACAAGGCCGGGAAGAACTCGGAAAACGTCTCGCTTGGCCTGTTTGCCTACCCCGCCCTGATGGCTGCCGATATTCTGGCTTACAAGGCCACGCATGTGCCGGTGGGCGAAGACCAGAAGCAGCATATCGAGCTGACGCGCGACATTGCCGCCAAATTCAACAATGACTATGGCGTCAATTTCTTCCCGATCACTGAGCCGTTGATCGAAGGGGCGGCAACGCGGGTGATGAGCCTGCGTGACGGCACCAAAAAGATGTCGAAATCCGATCCGTCGGACCAAAGCCGCATAAACCTGACCGATGACGCCGACACCATCGGCAAGAAGATCCGCAAGGCCAAGACCGACGCGGAACCGCTGCCCGATCATCTGGACGGCCTGAAAGACCGCCCCGATGCGCGCAATCTGGTAAACATCTATGCGGCTTTGGCCGATATGACCGCCGAGGCGGTGATCGCGGATTATGCGGGCGCGCAGTTCGGCACGTTCAAGCCTGCACTTGCCGATCTGGCGGTGGCGAAGCTGGAGCCGATCAGCACCGAAATGAACCGCCTGATGCAAGACCCGGCCGAGATTGACCGCATCCTGGGCGCAGGCGCGGACCGCGCCGATGCCATCGCGCGGCCGATTGTCGATCAGGTGTATGATATTGTCGGCATGATCCGGTCACGCCAGCGTTGAACGGGTGCGGGGCTTGCGCCCCGCATTCGCCTAGATCAACCGGACCTGCGTGCCTACTTTCGCAAAAGCGAACAGTTCGGCGATATGTTCATTGTAAAGCCCGATGCAACCATCCGACGACTGCCGCCCGATTTTGCGCGTGTCGTGGGTGCCGTGGACGCGGTAATATTGCCACGCGAGATACAGCGCATGGGTGCCAAGCGGGTTTTCGGGGCCTGCCGGAATCATCGCGGGCAGGCTTGGGTCGCGTTCGCGCATCGACGGTGTAGGGGTCCATGTCGGGCCGTCGACCTTGCGCACCACTTCGGTCAACCCGCGCCGGGTCAGATCTTCGGTCAGTGGCACCGAGGATGGGAACAGGCGGTAAACGCTTTCATCCTCAGACCAGAAATGCACCGCACGCGATTGGGTATCAGCCAGTATGGCGCCGTTTTTCAAAGTGGTGAAATGATCGCGCCAATCGACGTTGCGAAAGCTTGAAATGTTGTTGCGCACCTGCGCCAGCGCCGGGACAGGCAGGGCCAAACCTGCCACCGCCGCCAGAGACACCCCCAGAAGCTTACGCCGCCCGATAGTCAATCCGCTCATTTTACTGCCCTTTCTGACACATGCCATTATTTGCATTTGGCGCGAATTTCGCCGCCACAGCCCAGGATTGCAAGTCACGATGCCGTGGCCTGCTGTCATGGAATCGAGTCAATGGCCTGCGATACAAAGCGCGTAGCCGCAAGGCTGCAATGAATCGGGCCGGCTTTGTCCCCTTCCCCTGCGCGGCCATGGCTTCCCCGGTCATGGCGCTGAGGGCCCGATATCTGCCCCGGACCTGTCCCCCAGGTCCGGGGTTTTTTCCTGCCATGGCGTACCGCACATCCCGTTTCGCGCAGATGCTGTGCGCCGCCGCGCCTTACAAGATGCCCCCATCAGGCTCACTTTAGTGGCAGACATCAGGAGACAGATCATGAAAACCGCTCTGCCGTCCAACACCCGGATCGGCCACGTTCACCTCAAGGTTGCCGACCTGGACCGCGCCATCGCGTTTTACAGCGGTGTGCTGGGGTTCGGGGTGACCCAGCGTTACGGGTCGCAGGCGGCGTTCCTGTCTGCGGGCGGCTATCACCACCATATCGGGCTGAACACCTGGGAAAGCAAAGGCGGCACAGCGGCGCCTGCGGGTCATACCGGGCTTTACCACACCGCCATTTTGTTCCCCGACCGCGCAAGTCTTGGGGCGGTGCTGCAACGGTTGCTCGATGCGGGCATTGCACTGGATGGGGCATCTGACCATGGCGTGTCCGAAGCGTTGTATCTGCGTGACCCGGATGGCAACGGGGTCGAATTGTACCGCGACCGGCCCGAGGCCGAATGGCCGCGCGACGGTGACGGCAATTTGTCGATGACCACGGGGCGGCTGGATCTGCACGCCTTGCTAACCGAAGCGGCCTGACGCAGTGCGGGGCGGCGATCTTGCAAAGCGGTCGCCCGGCGCGGGTCCTTCAAGCGTCGCGGATTTCGCAATCGGGATCGTTTGCTGTGGTGGCGGCAGCCTTCGGCGCTGATCGTTGGCTACAGAAAATGCCAGCGCGACGTGGCCGGAAAGCCCGCATCCACGGCTGGACCATGGCGTTGTGGAATGCTTAAGTGCGGCGAAACAGACGGGAGCGCAACATGGCATTTGGCAAAAACATCCGCACTTATTTTGAAGGGCGCTGGCATGACGGCGATGTCGCGGTGATGCGCGCGGCCGATCATGGCATCTGGCAGGGGTCATCGGTGTTTGATGGCGCGCGGTTTTTTGACGGGGTAGCCCCGGACCTGGCCAAACATTGCGCCCGGGTGAACCGCAGTGCCGAGGCGCTGATGATCACCCCCTCGCTGGGCAATGCCGAGATCGAGGCAATCGCGCGGGACGGTCTGCGGGCTTACAGCGCGCAACAGGCAGTCTATATCCGCCCGATGTATTGGGCCGTGGACGGGTCGGATCTTGGGCTGGCCCCGCTTGAAGAATCCAGCGCCTTCGCCCTGTGTCTGGAGGAGGTGCCGATGCCGGACCCCGCAGCGACCACAACCCTGACCCGCACCCGATTTCGCCGCCCGGTGCTGGAAGACTCGGTGTGTAACGCCAAGGCAGGCTGCCTCTACCCCAACAATGCACGGATGCTGGTAGAGGCGAAATCCAAGGGGTTTGGCAACGCTCTGGTCGCCGATGCCATGGGCAATGTGGCTGAAACTGCCACGGCAAATGTGTTCATGGTCAAGGACGGCGTGGTGTTCACCCCGATCGCCAACGGCACATTCCTTTCTGGTATCACGCGCGCGCGCCACATCGCGAATTTGCGGGCCGACGGGGTGGAGGTGCGCGAAATCGTGCTGTCCTTCGACGACTTCCACAGCGCAGATGAAGTGTTCCTGTCGGGCAATCTTGCCAAGGTCACCCCTGTGCGCGCCTTTGACGACACGCAGTATCAGCACGGCCCGATCACGCGCCGCGCCCGGCAACTTTACATGGACTGGGCGCATTCCGCCTGAATACTTGCTAGCGGAGGGCCAGATCGGTGATGATCCCGCGGCCATTGGGGGGACGAAATGCGCAAGTTTCTTGTCGTGCTGGATGATAGCCGGGAATGCCTGAACGCCATGCGCTATTCTGCGCTGCGGGCGGCACATACCGGCGCAGGGGTGCAGATCCTGGCGATCATTCCGCCGGAGGAACACCAGCATTGGATGGGTATTGCCGATCTGATGCGTCAAGAAGCGCGGGAACGCATCGAGGCGCATTTCGAGGTGTTCGCAAAATGGATGCGCGACCGGCAGGGCGTGGATCCGCAACTGGTGATACGCGAAGGCGATCCGGTGCAGGAAATCCTTTCTCAGGTCCGCGAAGACCCGGAAATCGGCGTGCTTGTGCTGGGTGCCGGCACCGATAAATCAGGCCCCGGGCCGCTGGTTACTCTGATGAGCCGCAACTCCGGCAATCTGCCGATCCCGATCACCATCGTGCCGGGCGACATGACGAAAGAGCGGCTGGAGGCGATTACCTGACGCGGCGGTCATACGTTGCTGCCACTCGTCGATGGCGCGGGCAACGGTGGCGCAAGGCGTATTTAGAACGGTTCCAAATCTTGACATCCCGGCTCCGCAGGCGCATATCCATAGCAACCCCGGAGGCCGCACGATGTTCATCCAGACTGAATCCACGCCGAACCCCGCCACGCTGAAATTCCTGCCCGGCCAGACCGTCCTGGACATGGGCACGGCTGATTTTCCTTCGGCCGAGGCTGCGGAGAAATCGCCACTGGCGCGGCGTATCTTTGCGGCAAGCGGTGTGTCGGGCGTGTTTTTCGGCACCGACTTCGTGACGGTGACCAAGGTCGATGCGATGGCCTGGGACCACATCAAGCCCGCGATCCTTGGCGCGATCATGGAGCATTACCAATCCGGCGCCCCGGTGATCGAAGGCGAGCAGTCGGCGGTAAGCCATGGTGGCGGCCACGCCGAACATACGGGCGAGGATGGCGATATTGTGCGCCAGATCAAAGAATTGCTTGATACCCGTGTGCGCCCCGCCGTGGCTCAGGATGGCGGCGACATCACCTTTCATGGCTTTGATCGAGGCGTGGTTTACCTGCACATGCAGGGGGCCTGCGCGGGCTGCCCTTCATCGACCCTGACGCTAAAAATGGGGATTGAAAACCTGTTGCGTCATTACATCCCCGAAGTGCTGGAAGTGCGGCCCGTTGCCGCCTGAGCGACTGATCCTTGGGTTCGACACATCGGCCGCGCATTGCGCGGCCGCTTTGCTGTGTGGCGACACCGTGCTGGCCGCACGGGAAGAACCGATGGAAAAGGGGCAGGCCGAGCGGCTGATGTCCTTGCTGGAAGACGTGCTGCACGCAGGCGGGGTCGGCTGGCGCGACCTTGCGTTGCTGGCAGTCGGGGTCGGGCCGGGTAACTTCACCGGCGTGCGTATTGCCGTGGCGGCGGCACGGGGGCTGGCGCTTGGTCTTGCGGTGCCCGCTATCGGCGTTACCCGCTTTGCTGCACTCGCCCATGGTTTGCCGCGCCCGCTGGTCGTGGCAGAAAATACGCGCCGGGGGGAGACTTATCTTCAGGAGTTTGGCCTTGCGGGTCAGACAAGCGATGCGCGCATTGCCGCGCCCCCACTCCTGGCATCCGGGATGGCCCCCACGTATCTGGTGGGCAATGCTGCCGAAACCTTCGCGGCCATGCTCGACCGCCCCGTGACAATCCTGTACCCCCGCTTTCCGGTTGCCGAAGCGATTGCCCGCGAAGCCGCACAGCTTTTGGGGACCCCGCAGCCCCGCCCCGCCCCTTTCTACCTGCGCGGGGCCGATGCTTCCCCGCCATCCGACCCGCCGCCGGTGATCCTGGACGCCGTGCAATGACGCCCGACGCCCTTGCCGCCCTGCATGCCCGTTGCTTCATCACGCCGCCACCGTGGTCCGCAGCGGAGTTTTGCGCCACCCTTGCCAGCCCCGGCGCTTTGCTGATCACCGAATCGCAGGGCTTTCTTCTGGGACGCGTCGTTGCGGATGAGGCAGAGGTTATCACCCTCGCCACCGCCCCCGAAGCGCGCAGACAAGGCATCGCCAGCCGCCTGCTTGCCACTTTTCTGCGCGATGCCGTCGCAAGGGGTGCCGTCGCCACGTTCCTTGAGGTGGCGGCGAACAACGCCCCCGCGATCGCATTTTACATAAGCGCGGGCTTTGCGTCGCACGGCCGCCGCAAGGGGTATTACAGCGCGCCCGACGGCAGCCGGACCGATGCGTTGCTTCTGAACCGCACCTGGCCCTGATCTTTTGCCGCTGCGGCAAGCCTTCTGCCTTGCCGGATTTTTGATCGAAAGATAAAAACATGAGCGCAGTCACATAAATATCTATTGACCGCTCAACCCGTTCCCGCCCTACATTGGCTTCTGACCCTGACACGATCGGCCCGCTTTGAAGCGGGCTGTGGATCGTCGGGCGCAAGCAATGACAACCGGGAGACATTCATGACCTTCATGCACAAACTGCTTGGCGCGGCGGCAACGCTGGCGCTGACCGCTGGCGTGGCCGCAGCCGAACCTGCGATCATCTTCGATCTGGGCGGCAAATTCGACAAATCCTTCAACGAGGCCGCCTTCAACGGCGCCACCCGTTGGGCGACCGAAACCGGCGGCACCTTCAAGGAACTTGAAATGCAATCCGAAGCTCAGCGCGAACAGGCGCTGCGCCGGTTGGCAGAATCGGGCGCCAACCCGATCATCATGACGGGCTTCGCTTTTGGTGACGTGCTGAACCAGGTGGCTGCCGATTACCCGGATACCAGGTTCGGCATCATCGACATGGTGGTCGAACAGCCGAACGTGAAATCGGTGGTGTTTACCGAGCATGAAGGTTCGTTCCTGGTCGGCATGATGGCCGGCATGGCGTCCAAAACCGCGACGGTCGGCTTTATCGGTGGCATGGATATTCCGCTGATCCGCCGCTTTGGCTGCGGTTATGCGCAAGGGGTTGTGGCTGCAAACCCGGACGCGAAAGTGCTGCTGAACATGACCGGCACCACGCCCGCCGCGTGGAATGACCCGGTGAAGGGTTCCGAACTGGCGAAATCGCAGAAAAGCCAGGGGGCAGACGTGATCTACGCCGCAGCGGGCGGCACCGGGATAGGCGTGCTGCAAGCAGCGGCGGATGAAGGCATTCTGTCGATCGGCGTTGACAGCAACCAGAATTACCTGTTCCCCGGCAAGGTGCTGACCTCGATGATGAAGCGGGTCGATAACGCCGTTTACACCGCCTTCACGGAAGGCGTTGATCTGCCCGCAGGCGTGAATGTGATGGATCTGAAATCCGAAGGCGTTGGTTATGCGATGGACGAGCACAACGCAGCCCTCGTAACCCCGGAAATGAAGGCCGCCGTCGATGCCGCCGCTGCCAAGATCATTTCGGGCGAACTGGTGGTGCATGACTACATGACCGACAACGCCTGCCCGGCCGCGTCGTTCTGAATGGTTCCGGGCACTGATACGGGGCGGCAGGCAACTGCCGCCCTTCCCGCAGGTGGGGCCGCAGAGTTGGCAATTGAATTGCGTGGCATATCAAAAGCTTTCGGGTCAGTGCAGGCCAACAAGGATATCTCGATTAAAGTGAAGCGTGGCTCGATCCACGGTATCATCGGCGAGAACGGCGCAGGTAAATCCACGCTGATGTCGATCCTTTACGGGTTCTACAAGGCCGATGCGGGGGAAATCCTGATCGGTGGAACGTTGACGGCCATCCCCGACAGCCAGAGCGCCATTCGTGCCGGCATCGGCATGGTGTTTCAGCATTTCAAGCTGGTGCAGAATTTTACAGTGCTGGAAAATGTAATCCTCGGGGCCGAGGATGGCGGACTTTTGCGCCCGTCACTCGCCAAGGCGCGGCGCGTTCTGGCAGATCTTTCGCGCGAGTACGGGCTGGACGTGGCGCCTGATGCGTTGATCGAAGACCTGTCGGTTGGTCATCAGCAGCGGGTTGAAATTCTCAAGGCGCTGTACCGGCAGGCCGATATCCTGATCCTCGATGAACCGACGGGCGTGCTGACCCCGGCCGAGGCCGATCATCTGTTTCGTATCCTCAAAGGGTTGAAGGATCAGGGCAAAACCATCATTCTCATCACCCACAAATTGCGCGAAATCATGGAGATCACCGATACGGTGTCAGTCATGCGCCGGGGCCAGATGACGGCCACGGTAAAAACCTCTGAAACCAGCCCCGAGGCATTGGCCGAATTGATGGTCGGACGCAAAGTACTGTTGCAGGTGGAGAAGCGCGCGGCAAATCCCGGCAAGACGGTGCTGGAGGTGGAAAACCTGTCGGTCCGCGGTGAAGACAAGGTGGAACGGGTGAAAGGCATCAGCCTGACTATCCGCGCCGGCGAGATTCTGGGGATCGCCGGCGTTGCGGGCAACGGGCAGTCGGAACTGCTGGAAGTTCTGGCCGGCATTGCAAACGGCACCGGCACGATTCGCCTGAACGGGGTGGAACTTGATCTGACGGGGCGGCATTCCGACGGGCAATCACGGCGCGCGCAGGGCATCGCCCATGTGCCGGAAGACCGGCAACACCTTGGCATGGTTATGGATTTCACCGCATGGGAAAATGTGGCCTTCGGCTATCACCACGCGCCGGAATATCAGAAGAACGCGCTGTTCATGGACAACGCAGCTGTGCGGGCCGACACGGAAGGGAAGATGGCACGCTTCGATGTGCGTCCGCCGATCCCGACGCTGGCCGCGAAGAATTTCTCGGGCGGCAACCAGCAGAAAATCATTGTCGCACGCGAGATTGAACGCAACCCTGACCTTTTGTTGATCGGCCAGCCCACCCGCGGTGTGGACATTGGTGCGATTGAATTCATTCACAAGCAGATTGTTGCCCTGCGCGATGCAGGCAAGGCGATCTTGCTCGTGTCGGTAGAGCTTGATGAGATCATGAGCCTTTCTGACCGGATCGCGGTGATGTTCGACGGCAGGATAATGGGCTTGCGAGACCCCGCCACCACCGATGAGCGCGACCTTGGCCTGCTGATGGCCGGCGTTGACGGAAAGGCCGCGTAATGGATCAGATGCCAAGATGGGCTGATGTGGTGCTGGTGCCGCTGATATCGCTGCTTCTGGCGGCCTTCGTATCGGCTCTCGTGCTGCTGGCGATTGGCCAAAGCCCGGTCGAGGCGTTCAATGTGATGGTCGATGGCGCGCTCGGGTCGGCATACGGCTGGGGCTACACGCTGTATTATGCGACCAGTTTCATGTTCACCGGGCTCGCGGTGACCGTCGCCTTCCACGCGGGCCTGTTCAATATCGGCGGTGAAGGGCAGGCACAGCTTGGCGGGCTTGGCGTGGCTTTGGTCTGTCTGGCCCTGCCCTGGCCGCATTGGACACTTGCACTGGTGGCGGCGTCATTTGGTGCTGCGCTTTTCGGGGCGGCCTGGGCCGCGATTCCGGCCTATCTGCAAGCCAGGCGCGGCAGCCATATCGTGATCACCACGATCATGTTCAACTATATTGCGTCGGCGCTTATCGTGTATATGCTGGTTGATGTGCTGCGCCCGGCCGGCCAGATGGACCCGGCTACGGCGCGCTTCCCTGCCGGCACCAAGCTGCCGACACTGAACGAGATTCCCGGCTTTAACCTGTTCTTTCAAAAGACAGTGCCCGCCAATGTGACGCTGATAATCGCCCTTCTGGCGTGCTGGGTGATCTGGCTCTTACTGTGGCGCACGCGCCTTGGCTACCAGATCCGCGCCTTCGGCAAATCCGAGCCGGCGGCGAGATATGCAGGCATCAATCCCTTCCGTATCACCATGATTACCATGCTGATTTCCGGCGGGCTGGCGGGCTTGATGTCGATCAACAATGTGATGGGCGAGGCGGAGCGCCTGTTGCAGAACTCCGCCGAAGGGGCGGGTTTCATTGGTATCGCGGTGGCGCTGATGGGGCGCAATCACCCGTTGGGCGTGTTGTTGGCGGCTGTGTTGTTCGGGTTCTTGTACCAGGGCGGCGCGGAGTTGGGTCTCTGGACGTCAATCCCCATTGAACTGCGCGTGGTGGTCCAGGGGCTGGTGATCCTGTTCACCGGCGCACTTGACCATATGGTCCGCATGATGCTGCGGTGGGTGTTCAGCTTCACCACAGCGAAGGTGGCATGATGGATTTTGCAACGCTGCTTCAAATACTCGATTCCACCCTTCGGTTGGCGACACCGTTGCTGCTTGCCTGCCTTGCCGGGCTGTTTTCCGAACGGGCCGGCATTTTCGACATCGGGCTCGAGGGCAAGATGCTGATGGCAGCGATGGCATCCGGGGCCGTTGCCGCACTGACCGGTTCGGTCTGGCTGGGGCTGCTTGCGGGTATCGGGGCGTCGCTGGTGCTCGCGGCAATCCACGGCATCGCGTCGATCACATTTCGCGGCAACCAGTTGATTTCAGGGGTCGCGCTGAACTTCTTGTCGTCTGGCATCACGGTTCTCGTGGCGCAACGGATGTTTGGGCAAGGCGGACGCACCCCGCCGCTCAGTGGGGCCGCGCGGTTCAACCCAATTGAATTGCCCTTCGCAGAGACGCTGCGCGCAGTGCCGGTGATCGGCCCGGTTTATGCCGATGTGATCTCCGGACATTCGGTGCTGGTTTATCTGGCTTTGGCTCTGGTGCCATTGTCCTGGTGGGTGCTGTACCGGACCCGGTTTGGCCTGCGTCTGCGGGCTGTGGGTGAAAACCCGGCCTCGGTCGATACGGCAGGTGTCTCGGTCGCAGGTCTGCGCTTTGCCGCCGTTGCGATCACCGGGGTGCTGTGCGGGTTGGCGGGGGCTTACATGGCGACGGCGCTGCAAGCCGGTTTCGGGCGTGAGATGACGGCGGGGCGTGGCTATATCGCCTTGGCAGCGCTGATCTTTGCAAAATGGCGTCCGTGGTCCGCGCTGTGGGCGACGCTGCTGTTCGGCTTCTTTCAAGCGCTGGCGCTGCGCCCCGATGTGGTCGAAGCGGTGGTGCGTGTAAAAGTTCCGGTTCCGGCACTGGATGCACTGCCTTACGTCCTGACTGTGCTGGTGCTGGCCGGTTTCGTCGGCAAGGCCATTCCGCCGCGCGCAGGTGGCGAGCCTTATGTGAAGGAACGTTGATATGCATGCTGACGAAGTGGCGGAACTGGTCCGCCAACGCGCCGGTGCGGCCCCGGTGAAACTGGGGCTTATCCTCGGGTCGGGGCTTGGCCATTTGGCAGGTGCGGTGGACGGTGTGGCGATTCCCTACGCAGAGCTGCCGGGTTTCCCGCATGTGGGCGTATCGGGCCACAATCCCAACCTTGTAATCGGCGAACTGGAAGGCGTCCGCGTGGCCGTGTTTGGCGCGCGGGAACATTACTATGAGAATGGCAATGCGGCGGCCATGCGGCTTCCGCTGACTGTCCTGAAGGCACTTGGCGCCGATGCACTGATTGCAACCAATGCGGCCGGCAGTCTGCGGCCTGACATACGCCCCGGCGATCTGATGCTGCTGTCGGACCACATCAATTTCTCGGGGCTGAACCCGTTGATCGGCGAGACGACAGACGCGCGTTTCGTGCCGATGACTACGGCGCATGATGCGGGCCTGCGTGCAATGCTGCGGTCTGCCGCGGATACCGTGGGGGTCGCTTTGCCGCAAGGCGTCTATGCGTGGTATTCGGGACCGTCTTTCGAGACGCCTGCCGAAATTCGCGCCATAAAAATCCTTGGCGGCGATGCCGTCGGCATGTCCACAGTGCCCGAGGTGATCCTTGCCCGTTTTCTCGGCCTCAGGGTCGCCGCGATTTCCACCATTACCAACATGGCGGCGGGACTGAGCGATGAGCCGATCAGCCACGAGCACACCAAGGCCATGGCACCGTTGGGGGCGGCGAAACTTGAACGGGTGTTGCGCGAAACACTGCGCGGGCTGCGATGATTTGCCCAAGCCGGACAAGCGTTTGACAAGCCACGCCACGGCGCGCAAGGCTTGGTCAAAACGCACTGCCAGCCCGTTCACCCTGCAAGCCCTCCTCTCGCCAGCGTTACCCTGTCATGCAGCTTTACCTGCCAATTGCCGAAGTTTCCGTTAACGCGTTCCTGCTTTTGGGTTTGGGCGGGATTGTGGGCTTTTTGTCGGGCATGTTCGGGGTGGGTGGCGGCTTTCTGATCACGCCTTTGCTGTTCTTCATCGGCATCCCGCCCGCCGTCGCCGTGGCAACCGGCGCCAATCAGGTGGTGGCCTCATCGGTATCCGGCGTGCTGGCGCAGATGAAGCGCAAGGCGGTAGATTTTCGCATGGGCATGGTGTTGCAGGCGGGGGGAATGGCCGGGTCAGGCGTGGGGATATGGGTCTTTGCGCTGCTGAGCGCCGCGGGCCAGGTCGATCTGTTCGTGCAACTGAGCTACGTGCTGTTTCTCGGGCTGGTCGGTGCGCTGATGTTGCAGGAAAGCGTGCGCAGCCTGCGCCGTGCCAACCGGCCGGGGGCAAAGGTCCGCCGGTCGCATGTGCATCTTTGGGTGCACCGGCTGCCACTGAAGATGAAATTCCGCGCGTCGGGGCTGTATATTTCGGTGCTGCCGCCGATGATGGTGGGGGCCGTGGTGGGGTTCCTTGCGGCGATCATGGGGGTGGGCGGCGGTTTCATCATGGTGCCGGCGATGATCTACCTACTGGGAATGCCGACCAAGGTTGTGATCGGCACCTCGTTGTTCCAGATCATTTTTGTCACCGCCTTCACCACGCTGTTGCATGCCGTGACGTCGCAGACGGTGGATATGGTACTCGCGTTGATGCTGATTCTCGGCGGGGTGATCGGGGCGCAGATGGGTGCACGGGTCGGGGTGCGGCTGAAGGCGGAGCAACTGCGCATCTTGCTGGCTCTTTTGGTGCTGGCGGTCTGCGTCAAGATCGCGCTGGACCTGCTGCTGCGACCGGCCGATCTGTATTCGATCAGCAATCTGGTGCTGCCATGATCCGCGCCTTGACCCTGCTTTTGCTGCTTGCCGGACCCGCGTCGGCACAGAACGCCGCAGCGCCGGAAAGCATCGTAGCGGGCCTGAGCCAGACCAGCGTCGCGATCACCGCGGATTTCAGCGGGTCGGAGATCCTGATTTACGGCGCGGTGAAGCGCGAAACTGCCATTCCCGACACACCGCTTGCGGTGATAGTTACGGTCGAAGGCCCCTCGACCGCATTGACCGTGCGCCGCAAGGACCGCCGCTTTGGCATCTGGGTGAACACCGACGCAGTGACCATCGACAGGGCCCCCAGCTTTTACGCGATCACGACCACTGCCCCGCTTGACGCCATCCTGACCGACACCGAAAACCTGCGCCACCGGATCAGCATTCCCAGTGCGATCCGCGCGGTGGGAATGAGCGCCGAGGCGAAAGATGCCCCGCTGTTCCTTGAATCTCTGCTGCGTATCCGCGAGGCGCAGGGACGCTATAAACTGAAAGAGGGGCAGGTTGCGCTGACGGAAGACACGCTGTTTCGTGCGGATGTGGAACTGCCCGCCAACCTGACCGAAGGCGATTACCGCGTGCGCATCTTCCTGACACGCGGCGGCGTGGTGGTGGACGCACTGGAACGCAGTATCAACGTGCGAAAAGCGGGGCTGGAGCGGCTGATCTTTACTTTGGCGCAGGAGCAGCCGCTGATCTACGGGTTGATTTCGCTGGCTTTGGCCGTGGCTGCGGGCTGGGGCGCTTCTGCCGTGTTCAGACTGGTGCGGTTGTAGAACCGCAAGGGTGCCCGATCTTGTTTTGACGCCTGCCTGGCTGGCTGGAAATTTCAACCTCGATTCAATATCCTGCGGCGGAACAAGGGGTTTGCCCCCCCTGCTACACCACCAGACATTACCGCGTTGCCCGCCGTTCCACCCCAGGATAGGCCAGCGTAATCGCGACTCCCCGGCTGAGGTTCAGCACCATCAGCGCGGCCCACAGACCATGATTACCGGTCAGCGGCACCAAGGCCGCCAAAGCCA
>Ga0105050_10001382_pt1 | contig 36627 bp, 25 predicted proteins | sample FRY01_FD_78088 | JGI IMG/M metagenome (GOLD analysis project Ga0105050, IMG submission 78088) | Freshwater microbial communities from Lake Fryxell liftoff mats and glacier meltwater in Antarctica - FRY-01 | ecosystem: Environmental > Aquatic > Freshwater > Ice > Glacier meltwater ...
ACAAGATGCAGAGCCGGACCGAGCACGTGTGGCCCGAGCACGTAAAAGTGTTGAGAAAGGAACTTGCCGAGTATAAGAAGCACAAGGAGATGACAGGCAAGCTAATCGAGCTCAGCATCGAGCTGTCAAAAGCAAAGATAGCCTATTTGCGGGAACAATCCACCGGCCAGAAGGGTTGAAGAACTTCGCACTCACCAGAAAAAGGGGTCAGGAAGGAATTTTTGCAATGCGACCTTGTCCGCAATTCCTTCACTAGTTGAACGAGCCTCTCCCCCACCCGCTGCGAGCCCCGAAGTGCGGAGGCTCGCCGTGCCACGGCATAGCCGTAGGGCGACGACGGGACTCCGGCCGGTGGAGGCTGGCTTGACAGCGCGGGGGCGCAACGTCCACTCGCCCGTCCCAGTCCACTCTCCAACCTTCCCAGCCCGCCTCCATCATCGGGCCCAGCTCCTCTCCTCCACACGGGTCAAGCCCCACCCGTCCCTGGCGGAGTCGAGCCTCCGCACTCCGGGGCCGAAAGGACAGGGGACGGAAAAAATGTCAGTCCGCAATGGCACGTGGTTAAGGCGGGTCTTCGTGCCTTTCTTCTCGGGAACCCGGAGGCGGGTCGTTGAATCAACCGCTGATTGCACGGACGTGCACTGATTTCCAAATTGCGCATCGCAGAGCCAAAAGGAGAGGGATCCTGATCCCTTTCCCAGCCTCCGGAACAATCTGTTAAATCAGTGCAATCAGTGGTTCCATGAAGGGTAGTGCGGCCTTAATCACGGGCCATTCGCCCCAGTCCCCAAATTCAACATATCAAACTGCCAAAGCCTGTCTCCCGTGTCACATCGAGCCTCGTCGGTCGTCCAAAAGCCTCCGCGCCCCCAACCGTTCCTTGCGGCTCTTGCCGTCTGGAAGGGTTCCGCGCCGCGTTCCACCACTGGAGGCCTGCTTCTCCCCGGCACTCGAATCACCCGTGCATTCAAAAGATTGCCCCCTCTCTCCAAAGTTGCTTAGATTATCCTCCCCTACCGCTCCCCGCCTCTCCCCGGCGTGGCGCGGACCAACCCCACATATCCCATGAGTCCGGACTCTGCGCAGAAACTACCTCTCGAATTCTTCTGCAACCACTGCGGCCACGACATCCACAGCTCCGCCGATCAGGTAGGCACGCAAGTCGACTGCCCTGAGTGCCGCACCCCCAACATCGTCCCCGCCCCCGAAGCCCTCATCCTCAAAACCCCTCCCGCCGATAAGGTCATCAAGTTCTTCTGCGTCCACTGTGGCCAGAAACTTTCCACGCCCGGAGGCCATGGCCGGCGTCAAATTCGACTGCCCCAGCTGCGCCCACTCCCTCTCCGTCCCCGGCGAAAAAAATCAGCCCGCCCCCCCCCCCTCCGAGCCGCTCCTCAAGTTCTTCTGCACCTGCTGCGGACAAAAGCTTTCCTGCGAGGCCAAATTCGAAGGTCGCGAGATCGAGTGCCCCCTCTGCGCCCACCGCACCAAGGCCTCGAACTCCGCGCCCCGCCCCTCGGCCCCGGCCATCCCCGCCCCCCGCCCAACCCCTTCCGCCCCCCGCAAACTTCAACGCCCCGCCGACCTCGCCCGCCCCGCTCCGGCCATCCTTCCCAAAACCACCCCTCCCCCAACCGCACCCGCCCCTCCCCGCCCAGCCGCACGGCAACCGATCCTTCCCCGAAAAATAGAACCCCCAGTAGTCCAGGACCCCAACGCTGAGGAGGCCAAAGCAGCCGCAGAGGCCAAAGCTGCCGCAGAGGCCAAAGCACTCGCGGAAGCCAGAGCCGCCGCAGAAGCCAAGGCAGCAGCAGAAGCCAAGGCAGCCAAAGCCAAAGCCGCCGCCAAAGCCAAAGCCGCCGCCGAGGCCAAAGCCGCCGCCCGGGCCAAGAAAGCCGCAAACACCAAAGCCAAGGCAAACGCCACAAAAGCCGCCGCAGAGCAAAAGGCCAAAGCCGCCGCGGCCGCCAAAAATAGCGCGAAATCCGTCAAACCCGCACCCACGCCGGAACCTCCCCAGCCCAAAAAATCCCCCGCATCCCCCACCGGACCGGTCGAACTCACCGAGGTCGCCGCAGGACTCCGCAAGAGCACCCTTCCCGCACCCCGGCACTCCCCTTCCGACGACGAGGACCGCGATCACGACATTCCCATCCGCCTCGACAACCCTCTGCCCGACAACGACCGGGGACGCACCCGCATTCCCGCACCCCGCCCTTCCGCCTCAAGCGGCAACGTAAGCGGTGATCTCAAATCCAAAGTCTCCAATCTCCTCTCCAAATCAGAGCAAGAGAGCATCGACGACGGCGACCCCTTCTCCACCGATCTCGACTAACGGCGGCCGCACCCCGCTCCCATCCCCCCCACTCAGAACCCGGGGCCTGTCCCCAGCAACTCTGTCCTCGCGGCTCTGTCCTCAAGATCCGGGCGGTCCCCTCCGGTCCGTCCGGTCCGTCCGGTTCGTCCGGTCGCTTGGCGTCACAAGTCCAGTGGTCCCGGTGCCTTCCGGCACCTCCCTTGCTGCGCATCACCTTCAAATTCAGGGACTTCAAAGCAGTCTCCGACCACTGCCGCCTCCTCTCCTCGCCCGGCATCTCCTTGGTTGCGCCCACCGGAACCCCTCTCTGTGAACAACTTGGCTCTTGTCCCAGGCACCCTCGCCACTCCAAAAGAGCAACTTACTAAACATTTCTAAAGGATTTCAACCCCCTCCCGCCCTTGAAATTTCTTAAAAATTCCCTCCCCCGCTCCGCCCCCCCCGCCTGTAGACCCTAGGCCTCCCGCCCCACATCCGCCCCACCGCGACCGATCCCCGATCTCCTTATTTATCAGGGATCCCGGATCATTTTGGACCCCTCCCTCTCGGACCTCCAAATAGTCCGTTTTTATAAAATTCCACGCCTTATCCCCATTCTGCCGACCTTCCAGATGGTCAAGCGTAGTTAATTTTTACTGTAGTAATGTATTTTCACAATGCAGATTAAAAACATCTTCCGCGACCGACTTCACCCCGGCCTCGGAGGATGCACCCCCAACCCTTACATCCCCCATGACCCAACCCCAGCGTCAGTCCACCATCATCGTCACCGGAGCAGCCGGTTTCATCGGCAGCCACACCGTCGATCAACTCCTCTACCGCGGCCACCGCGTCATCGGCGTCGATAACCTCAGCACCGGATCCCGCAATAATCTCTCCCGGGCCCACAATTCCGCCAATTTCGAACTCCACACCCGCGATCTCCTCGATCCGGGCTTCATGACCGGCCTTTGCAAACAGGTCCGCCCCGACGCCATCGTCCACCTCGCCGCCCTCGTTTCCGTGACCCGCGCCGAGGAGGAACCCCAGTTCAACTTCCGCCTCAACATCGAGGGTACCCAAATCATCGCCGAAGCCGCCCGCCTCGCCGAGGTCCCCCGCATCGTCTTCGCCTCCTCCGCCGCGGTCTATGGCAACAACCCCGCCATGCCCCTCCACGAGAACGACTCCACCGAGCCCGTCGGCCACTACGGCACCGCCAAGCTCATGTCGGAAATGCTGCTGCACCAATACAGCCGCTCCTACGGCATCACCACGGTCTGCAACCGCTACTTCAATGTCTTCGGCCCCCGTCAGGATCCCTCCTCCCCCTACAGCGGCGTCATCTCCCTCTTCACCGACCGCTACGCGAGAAACCAACCCGTCACCATCTTCGGCGATGGCGAGCAAACCCGCGACTTCATCTCCGTCCACGATGTCTCCTACGCCAACACCCTTGCTGCCCTCACCCCCAACATCGAAAGCGGCTCCTACAACATCTGCACCGGTCAGGCCCGCTCCCTCCTTGATCTGATCGGCGTCCTCCAAAAGGACTACGGCCGCTCCCAAAGCCCGAACTTCGACACCCCCCGCGGCGGCGACATCAAACACTCCCTCGGTGCCCCCGACAAGGCAGCCGAAGCGTTCGGCTTCCGCGCCCACATCGACTTCTCCCGGGCCATCGCCGAACTCAATTCCGTCATCCGCTCCACTCAAACGAAAACCGCCTGACCTTGCCCGCCGTGTTCACCCATCTCCTCCATGCGAGCAGCCAGCGGGTCCTGACCCTGCTGACCTTGCTCTGCCTGACCGCCGCGACGGCTTCCCTCCGCGCCGGCAGGGAGACCCGCTTTCTGGTGAACTATTCCTCGCAGGTCGGCTCCATCGCCGGATTCGATCAGGTCATTCTCGATCCCTACGCAAAGTTCTTACCGCAGGACGAAGCCCCCACCACTTTCGCCTATCTGAGCCTCGTGGAAATCGCCCAGGGTGCCCGCTACGAACAGGAGGCCCGCCGCCTCGGACTCGTCCTGGACACCCCGCTCTCCGAAACCTGGAGCTCCTCCTTCGCCGACCTCTCCAATCCCGCCTGGACCTCCTTCTTCCTTCAGTCCCTCGCCGCCCACGCCGACAAGGCCGGATTCGACGGCTTCTTCCTCGACACCGCCGATAGCGTCGCCCGCCTCCCGGGTGCGCAGGACCCCGCCAAACTCGCCGCTTACCACCGGCAGCTCGCCACCCTCATCGCCAAACTCCACGAGACCTACCCCACCAAGCCCATCATCCTCAACCGCGGCTTCCCCCTCCTCGATCTCCTTCCCGCCAACACCATCAGCAGCGTCCTCATCGAGTCGGTCTTCCAAACCTACGACTTCAAATCAAAGACCTACCTTCCCTCCGCCGCCACCGACACCGCCCTCCTCGTCGAAAAAATCAAATCCCTCCGCAAAGCAGGACTCGAGGTGCACGTCCTCGACTACGTCGATCCCACCAACCCCGCCCTCGCCCAAAAAACGGCGGAGCAGATCGCCGCTCTCGACGCCGCCGCCCTCATCACCACTCCCGATCTCCAAGGCACCGTCCTCGCCCCAAATTCCCTGGTCGCCCGGAAGATCCTCGTCCTCTACGGCTACGATCCCGAACTCACCGGACAACACCAGATCTGGCCTTCCGACACCGAGGTGGCCCGTCAGTTCCAAGCCCCCCTCGAGTGGATGGGCTACGAACTGCACTACCACGCCGCCACCAGCGACACCCTCCCCGTCATCTCCGACCATGAGTTCGCCGGCATCATCCTCGACACCGGCATCGCCCTGCCCATGGACAGGGAACTCCGCTACGCCAACTGGCTCATCGACCAGAAAAAGCGCGGCATGAAACTCCTCATCTGCGGCACCTATCCCTTCCAAAGCAGCCCGGCCCGCCAGAAAATGTTCGCCGCCCTCGGCGTCCACCAGATCTCCGACGGATTTCTCGCACCTCAAAACGTCCGCATCGTCCACCAGAACGATCAACTTCTCGGCTTCGAGCGCGAGGTCACCGCCCGAGCCTCCGGCTTCCTCGATGCCCAGGCCCCCAAGGAGGCCTCCTCTCACCTGACCCTCCTCTGCGAGGACCGCGCCGGACGCACCCGCCGCTTCGACCCCATCTACAACGCTCCCTGGGGCGGCGTCATCCTGCACCCCTACTGGAACTTCCAGCCCTCCTTCAACGACTCCTTCGCCTACGCCGATCCCTTCGCCTTCCTCCAAATGACCTTCCCCGCCGGGGCCTTCCCCGCTCCGGATGCCACCACCCGCGATGGCCTGCGCCTCCTCTGGTCCCACATCGACGGCGACGGATTCGTCACCCTCTCCAACGTTAAACGAAACACGACCTGCGCCGAAATCATCCGCGACCACATCCTCACCAAATACCCCATCCCCACCACCGTCTCGGTCATCGAAGCCGAAATCCGCGCCCTCCAATCGGCCCAGGACCCCGAAACCACCGCCGCCAGCACCGCCCTGGCCCGCGAGATCTTCGAACTCCCCTACATCGAGGCCGCCTCCCATGCCTACTCCCATCCCTTCGTCTGGTCCGACCTCGACACCTCCCCCCACGACAAGTACGACCACAAGTGTCTCCTTCTCCGCCACGAGCACGCCTTCGAAAAGGTGGACGCCCACCGCGAGGTCGTCGGCTCGGTCGAATACATCGAACGCGAACTCCTCCCCCCGGGCAAAAAGGTCAAACTCATGCTCTGGTCCGGCAATTGCCGCCCCTTCCCCGAAGCCCTCCGCTACTGCCGCGATCTCGGCATCGAGAACATAAACGGCGGTTTCACCGTTCTCTCCAAACGCCACCCCCAACTCTCCGCCGTCGCCCCCCGCAGCACCTGGTGGGACGACGAACTCCAGATCTACGCCGGCAACCAGAACGACTACGTTTACACCAACGACTGGACCGGACCCACCTACGGCGGCTTCGAGCAGGTCATCGACTCCTTCATCCGCCTCGACGAGGGCCACCGCATGAAAGGCGTCAACATCTACTACCACTTCTATAGTGGCGCCCACTACGGTTCCCTCACCGCCCTCGAACGCATCCACGACTGGGCCGTCGCCCAACCCCTCCACGCCGTCACCGCCTCCGAGGCCGCCTCCCTCACCCGCGGCGCCGTGCACTCCGTCCTCCACCAGACCGGCCCGAAGCGCTGGTTGCTCACCAATCACGGCTCCCTCTCCACCTTCCGCATCCCCCAGTCCCTCGGTTACCCCGACCTCGCCGCCTCCACCAACATCCTCGGCTACAACGACCACCTCGGCGAACGCTACATCGCCACCAACGGGCAACCCTTCGTGGAACTCGTCCTCGCCGATACCCCCCAACCCCACATCTTCCTCCAAACCTCGGAAGCGGTCATCACCTTCTCCAGCCTCCTCCCAGACCGCGCCACCTTCGAAATCTCCACCCTCCGCCCCGCACCGCTCTCCTTCGGCGGCCTCGCCCCCAAATCCGAATGGTCCGTCGCCTTCGCAGACGAGAACGGCCAGGCCAGCTCCCTCATCACCATTGCCGACGACCAGGGCCGCATCCGCTTCACCCTCCCCCAATCCACCAAAGTCTCCCTTGCTCTCGCACACAGCACGGCATCACGCTGATGATTCCCCACTCCCACAACACCACTCCGAACGCGCCGGGCCTCATCGCCCCGCGTCTCGGAATCGTCGTGGCCATCATCATCGGCCTCACCGGCCTCACCTTCCTCATCCCCAACCGCGATCAACTCCTCAGCCGCTTCATCTCCGACGGCGATGCCAACGCCGCAGGCCACCTCCTCGGAACCAGGGATCAGGACAGCCCCGCCGCCGTCAGCAAGACCCTCACCACCGAACTCCTCACCCTCTGCCAACGCAGCGACTGGAACCGCTCCACCGTCTCCATCCTCGAGAACTTCCTCCGCCAACACGATGACTGCATCAACGCCGCCGACGTTGTCCTCGCCAACATCGAAACAATCCCCACCAGGGAGCGGAACATCCTCTTCACCGCCATCATCGAACGCAGCCTCGCCGAGGGCGATCTCCCCCGCGCCGTCTCCACCCAATCCCTCCTCCTCTCCCGCACCGCCACCCTCACCCCGGAACTCGTCCGCCAGGCCGTCACCACCTTTCGCTACAATGGCGAGGCAGGGCGCGCCCTCGACCTCATCAACCGCCTCCAGGACCAGGCCGCCGACCTCCCCGAGGATCTTCGTGAACTCCGCGTCACCCTCGCCCGGGAAACCAGCCAGCCACAGGTCGCCTTCAACCTCCTCGCCATCAAGATCCGCGCCACAAAAAATCCTGCCGAACTCAAGAAACTCATTCCCGATGCCATCCAGATCGGCATCGAGGCCGGACAACTCGAGCAACTCATCCCCCTCTACCTACGCTACATCGCCACCTTCCGCGCCACCGACGATCCCCGCGTCCGCGACTACTCCCACCGCCTCGCCCAGACTTACGAGTGGATCGGCGATGCCAACAAGGCCTTCGAGGCTTACCTCACCCTCGCCAAAACCGGCGACCGCGAAGCCCTCGACCGTTGCATCTCCCTCAACGTCGGCCTCTTCCGCACCGCCGAACTTCTCGACACACTGCTCGCCGCCGACGCTCTGGTGAAATCCGACGACAAACTCCTCTCCCTCACCGCAAAGCTTCTCGCGGACGCAGCCCGCCGTGAGGAAGCCATCGCCCTCTACAACCTCTACCTCGAACACTGCCCCGACGATGCCGAGGCCCACTTCCTCCTCGGCCTCGTCCACGACGGCCTCCTGGATTTCGGCCCCGCCGTCACCCACCTCACCATCGCCCACCAACTCGACCCGGAGAACGTCAACTATCTCTATCGCCTCGCCCGCCTCTGCATCTCCGCCGGACAGTTCGAGGTCGCCCTCACCCACTACCGGAACCTCATCGAGATCTCCGACGACCCCGAGCACGCCAAGCGCTACAACGCCCTCGCCTTCAGCCTCGACGATACCGAGAACCTCAAGATCGCCCTCGCCCGCCTCCTCGAACTCAAGCCCGGCGCCACCTTCGCCACCGCCCTCGCCAACATCTACCGGGAGGAGGGCAACTTCTCCCAAGCCATCGCCATCCTCAACGACACTCTGAACCGGACCGATGAGGAGGTGCCTCTCCGCCTCGAACTCGCCCAACTCGAAAGCAATCAGAAGCGGCACGATCTCGCCCTCCAGATTCTCGCCCCCCTCTCCCTGAGCAAATACCCCGACGCCCTCCCCCTCGTCGTCAGCGCCCTCAGCTCCCTGCCCTCCACCCCAAGCGCCGCGAAACTCCCCGCCTTCCTCCGCACCTACGGCGCCGCTCTCGAACACTCGTCCGCCCTCCCCACCGACTACATCATCGACCTCGCCAATCTCGAACTCCGCTACGGCTCTCCGGCCCGCGGACAAAGCCTCATGCGCCGCGCCCTCCGCGAATGCTCAAAGCCCAGTCACCTCGCCCAAGCCCACTACGGCCTCGGCAACCCCGGCGCCGCACTCCCCCAACAACTGGCCTACATCAAGGAGGCCTCCCGCCCCGTCAGCGAGGACTACCACTTTCTCGGCGATATCTACACCGCCCTCGGCCAATCCAGCAACGCCAGCTCCGCCTACAACTACGCCGTCGTCCTCCTGAAGAAGAAACTCACCCGCACCCCCCGATGATGAACACGAACGCAATCACCCTCCTCGCTTTCGCTCTCGCCGTTTCTCCCGCCCTCGGACAAACGCTCTCCCTCCCTGCCGAGGACCTCCTCCCCGGCTCCCACACCGAGGCGCTCTCCCTCACCGAGTTCGATCCCGTCGTCCCCACCATCGCCCCCCTCGCTCCCTCCATCAACGACCAACAAATGTTGGTCGATCTCTACCTGAAACTCGAGGACTACCCCGCCGCCGAAGCCGCTGCCGATCAGCTCCTCGCCAAACATCCCCGCGACCCCGTCGCCCTCAGCGCCAAAACCTCCATCGCCCTGAGGAATCAGGACATCATCGCCTCCCTCCACTGGGCCGAAAAATTCCGCCGCGCCCAGCCCGGCCCCCAGGCCGAGCTCATGATGGCCGGCGCCCTCCGCCTTGCCCGTCGCTTCGACGAGGCTCTCGCCATCCTCGACCGCCTCAAGAAGGACACCCCCGCCGGCGAACCCTTCCCTCACCTCATCGAGTTCGGATACACCTACTACGATGCCCGTCAGTTCGACAAGGCCCGCGGCGTCTTCCAACTCGTGCGCGACGACCTCCGCTACCAACCCCAAACCCGCACCGAAGCCTCCAAACAGATCGCCAACCTCAATCGCGAGAAGGCCATCAAGTCCGCTTACCGCGCCATCGAAATGCGCGAACTCGACGAGGCCCGCGACATCGTCATCGAGCTCAATGAACGGGCCAAACGTGAGAAGAACGCCAAGCCCGATCAGAATCTCATCGCCCTCAACGCCATCCTCGACGCCGAGCAGAACGCCTACGTCGATGCCGCCCTCGCCACCTTCGAGGGACTCAAGGAAAAGACCCCCAACGGCCAGCGCTTCCAGTTCAACTCCGCTTACGCCACCCAGCTCCTCGACAAACGACGCTACCCCGCCGCCCTCGCCGCCCTCAAGCTGGCCGACCCCGAGCTGAACCACTACTTCACCGATGAGGAGGTCGCCCAACACCGCGAGGCGATTCACTTCATGAAGAAGTTCACCAACCCCATCATCGAGACCGCCGTTCGCCTCCAGGATTTCAGCGAAGGCCGCGCCGTCCGCTCCTCCATCATCGCCTCCACCCCCCTCAACCAGGCCCTCACCCGCCTCGGTGTGGAATACACCTACAACGAACTCGAACCGGAAATCCCCACTCCCGGTTCCGCCGCCGACGCCTACCACAAGGCCTATCTCACCGCCCGTCACCAGTTCTCCGAACACATTCACGGCAGCCTCGCCGTCGGCACCGACAACGGAAATTTCGCCTACCGCGCCTCCGTCGGCTGGTCCCGCCCCTCCCACGACCAGTTCGCGGAACTCACCTGGACCAGCGGCCGTCAGCCCGTCGATACCCTCCTCATCGAAACTCTCGGTGCCCAGGAAGACCGCCTCGCCTTCGCTTTCTCCACCGAACTCCCCGCCTACCATCGCCTCCGCCTCAAAGGATCCGCCTTTGTCCGCCAAATCGATCTCGACCGACCCGGCCTCACCGACCTCGGCACAGGCTGGGGCGCACGGGTCGAACTCGAATACCTCCTCTACAGAAAAAACCGCGACGTCGCCACCATCACCGCCTACCTCGGCCTCGAGGAGTTCAACTTCAAATCCAACAACGCCGACATCGCCCTCCTCGGCTTCGATCCCCTCAGCCTCGTCGCCGAAAAATACCAGTCCGTCGGCGTCACCCTCTACGGCGAAAAGGCCCTCACCTCCGACACGTCCGTCCGCGGCTCCCTCGGCATCGAACGCCGCATCGATTCCGACCTGCAGGTCTACTCGGTCAGCGGTGGCGTGAAACACTGGATCAGCGACGACGCCTACATCCACGCCGATGCCACCTACTCCACCAGCGGACAGGCCGCCAACACCGGCGGCGGCTACTTCGAAGGCGTCATCGGCGTCGATCTCACCCTCTAGTCCTCTCCCCCTCTCCAACAACGTGAACAACATCAATCGCACCTTCAACTTGCGCCACGCCGGACCGGATTTCGCCGTCCTCGCCGGCATCCTCGCCGGCATCAATGCCCTCGTCTCCTCAGGCGATCCCGGCTGGCTGACCCTCAATCCCACCCCCTTCCTCATCGTCCCCCTCCTCCTTGCCGTCCGCTACGGCTTCCTGGCCGGAGCGATCAGCGGCCTCCTCACCGCCGGCCTCATCGTCCTCACCCGGGCCGCCGTCTTCTCCACCGGCGACCTTGCCAACCTCGCCCTCGAACATCGCTTCGCCCTCGCCGCCCTCCCCTTCGCCGGAGCCCTCGTCGGACAGCTCGCCGAGTCCATCAAAATCCGCTCCGCCATCCTCGCCGCGGAAAACGAACTCCTCCACGATCAAACCAAACTCCTCGGCGCGGAACGCGAGGTCCTCGTCCTCTCCAAACAGGACCTCCAACAGCGCCTCGGCCTCTTCGGTGCCGACTCCGCCTCCCTCGACGAGGACCTGCAGAGCCTCGTGCAAAGCTGCCCGGAATCCGCTCCCCAAACCCTCCTCTCCATCCTCGCCAAGCTCACCAACCTGCGCGCCGCCGCCGTCTACCAGGCCGACCGGGATACCCACCCTTCCACCCCCTTCCAACGCCTCACCATCATCGGCAGGGAGGAACATTTCCCCGGCACCCTCCAACCCGGCGACCACCATGTCACCCACGCCGCCCTCGCCAAAAACTCCCTCATGACCCAGCGCGGCCTCCTCGAGGAAATCCCCACCCGCGAAGACGGCTACCTCCTCGCCGTCCCCATGTCCGGCCAGAACGAAACATTCCTCCTCGTCGTCCAGGACCTCCCCTTCAGCGACATCTCCATGCGCACCTTCACCATCATCCGCACCATCTGCCGCTGGTTCGAGGTCGCCGTCCTCAACCCCATCCCCATCCCCGCCGGTCACAAGGCCCTCGATCAGGAAAAATTCTACCGCGCCATCGAGAACGCCCTCGCCACCCACGTCACCCAGGCCCTCCCCTCCACCCTCGTCCGCATCCCCTTCGACGCCCCTGCCGACACCCCCGCCTTCAACCGCTTCCTCGCCGAACTGCCACACTCCAGCATCGTCACCAACACCGTCGATCACGGACACCGCTCCATCCTCTTCCTCTTCCCCGCCATCTCCGACCCCGACCTCATCGCAAAGTTCACCACCGCCTTCAGCAACTTCACCAGCCAGATCGGCCTCCTCAACTCCGACCAACCCTCCTTCCACCTCACCACGGCCGACGACTCCCCCCAGCAACTCTGGGGCAAACTGGTCGGCGCACACTGATCCACCCGTGAACCCTCCCCGCAAATTTCAAATCGGCCTCGGCGCCCTGCTCTTCACCGTCGGCTTCCTCCTCGAAGCCGCCGCGGTCACCGCGTTCGTCGCCCGGCCGCGTAAATATTTTTCTGTAAAAGTGGCTGATGACTTTTTCTGAAGGTGGTGGTTTTGGTTTCTTTGGTTTGGTTTCTGTTAGCTGAGAGTGATGTAGGTTTTGCCGGTTTCCCAGGTCTCGGAGATCTCAACGAGGACCACCACGCCGCGAATCTGAAGAACACATGCCTCCCCGTTCCTTCCGGGATGGGGTGCTGACAACTCCACACTTGGGGAGTGTGAGCCTGAGGTTCAGAACGTCGCCGCAGCTTGGGCCTTTTGTGGACTAAACTCCCGGCGAGATGATCCTTTTGAGCTGCGCTATTCTCGATTCAGTGTTTCGCATTCCACCCCTACTGGCACGCCTCGCATTCTTCGCCATTCCTCATGGCCTCGATCGAGCACGCCGTCTTCTGGGCTTCCGAATACTCCGCCTTCTCCACCCCCCGCGCATCCTCCGTCTTCTGCCGCGTGGCCGTCGTCGATTTCTCAATGCCCGACGCCTGCATCGTCCGCAAATAATACGTCGTCTTCAATCCCGTGTGCCACGCATGACGATACATGTGGCTCAACCCCTTCATGTCCGGCTCCGCCAAAAACAGGTTCACCGACTGACTCTGGTCGATCCACTTCTGCCGCCGCGCCGCCGCATCGATGATCCGCTCATACCCCACCCCGAAGACGGTCAGGTGCTTCTGCTTGATCTCGTCCGAAATCTCCTGGATGTCCGCCAACTCCCCGTCGAAATACTTCAACTGGTCCAGCATCTCCGCGTTCCAGAGGTTCTCCTTCTTCAGGTCCTGCACCAACTCACGGTTCAACACGATGAAGTCCCCGCTCAGGTTGCTCTTCACGTAAAGGTTCTTGTAGTTCGGCTCGATGCACGGCGTGGTGCCCATGATGTTCGAAATCGTCGCGGTCGGCGCGATGGCCAACACGTTCGAGTTCCGCATCCCCTGCTTCGCGATCTTCTCGCGCACCGGACGCCAATCCATCTTCCCACCACGCGGCACCTGCACTTCCTGACCCCGCTCCTGCTCCAGCAAATCCACGGTGTCCTGCGGCAGGATCCCACGGTCCCACTTCGATCCCCGGTAGGTCGAGTAGCTCCCCCGCTCTGCGGAAAGGTCACTCGACGCCCCATAGGCATAGTAGGCGATCGCCTCCATGAACTCGTCGTTGAAGTCCACCGCCGCATCACTCGCAAAGCTGAAGCCCTTCTTGAAGAGCGCGTTCTGCAACCCCATCACCCCCAACCCGATCGGACGGTGCCGGCTGTTCGCCGTCTTCGCCGCCTCGGTCGGATAGAAGTTGATGTCGATGACGTTGTCCAAGGCCCGGATCGCCACCGTGATGGTCTCCGCCAGCATCTCGTGATCCAGCATCCCGTCCTTCGTGATGTGCGTGTCCAGCACCACCGAACCAAGGTTGCAGACCGCCGTCTCCTCGTCCGAGGTGTTCAGGGTGATCTCCGTGCAAAGGTTCGAGGAGTGAATGACCCCCGCGTGATCCTGCGGACTGCGCACGTTGCAGGGATCCTTGAAGGTGATCCAGGGATGCCCGGTTTCGAAGAGCATCTTCAACATCGACTTCCATAGATCGATCGCCTGCACCTTCTCGCTCCACACCTTCCCCTCCGCCGCCATCTCCTCATACTCGCAATAGCGCTTCTCAAAGGCCTTCCCGTAGAGATCATGCAGATCCTTCGCCTCATTGGAGCGGAACAGCGTCCACTCCTGCCGCGCCTCCATGCGCTTCATGAACAAATCCGGAATCCAGTTCGCGGTGTTCATGTCATGCGTCCGGCGGCGCTCATCACCCACGTTGCGGCGCAACTCCAGGAAATCGGTGATGTCGTTGTGCCAGGTCTCCAGATACGCGCAGCCCGATCCCCGGCGCTTCCCGCCCTGGTTCACCGCCACGAGCTGGTCGTTGTGCAGCTTCAGGAAGGGAATCACCCCCTGGCTCTCCCCGTTCGTCCCCTGAATGTAGGCTCCCGTCCCGCGCACCGCCGTCCAGGATCCACCCAGACCACCCGCCCACTTCGACAGGAAGGCATTCTCGGAAATACCGCGGATCATGATCGACTCGATCGAGTCGTCCACCTTGTAGAGATAACAACTCGACAGCTGGCTGTGCAGCGTCCCGGAGTTGAAGAGGGTCGGCGTGGAGGAACAGAAACGGCGCCCCTTGTAGAGTTGGTAAAGCCGGATCGCCCAGCTCTCCCGATCCTTCTCCTCCGCCTTGAAGAGACCCATCGAGACCCGCATCCAGAAAAACTGCGGCGTCTCCAGACGCCGCTGCTTCTTGCCGGTCTTGTCCACGATCAAATAGCGATCATAAAGCGTCTGAATGCCGAGATAATCAAAGTCCAGGTCCGCCGTCGGATCCAGGGCGTCCGCCAAACGGTCCAGGTCGTAGCGGTCAAGGACCTCCTGATTGATCCGCTTGATCTTCACCCCGTGCCTCAGATATTTCTTGAAGGCCCGCTTGTGCGCCGCCTTCAACTGCGACACCCCGTGCTTCAAAATGCTCCAGCCCAGCACCTCCTCGTAGATGTAGGAGAGCAGGATCCGCGCTGCAAACTTCGCAAAGTCCGCATCCCGCTCAATGAGCGCCTTCGCATTCAGAATGATCGTGTTCCGCAACCCCTCCTGCGAAATCTCCGCGCCGATCGAACGTCGCAGCTCCATGTCAATCTCGTCCTCGCTCAGGTTCAGCGTCAAACCGATCGCCGCAAAGCGGATCCGCTTCCGGAGCTCCGTCCCATCCCAAAAATCACTCTTCCCGTCAGGAGTGGTTACCACCACCATCGACTCCTGGTTCGGATCTTCCGCCAGCTCGGCCTGCCGCACATCCCGCATCCGGGAGCGCTCCGCACGGTAGAGAATGTAGGACTCCGCCACCTTGAAGTAGCCCTGCCGCATCAACTCCTCCTGCACCATGTCCTGCACGTCCTCGATGTGCACAAAGGCCTCGTCCCCCGTCCGCACCCGCAGCGTCACCCCCCGCGACACCTTCGCCGACGGCATGGGATCCTCCTTCGACGACAGAAAGGCATTGCGCACCGCCATCTCGATCTTGCTCTCACTCCAGGGCACCACGTTGCCGTTCCGGCGAATCAACCGCACCGGCATCGGATGCGGCTCATCACTCACCACGATCTCCCCGTTCCGGTCATAGCTCCGGTTGAACACCACCGCCTTGGCCACATCGTGCGCGTCATTCTCGATCAGCGCCTTCTCGATCAACAGATACAAGTCGTTCTGGCTCAACTTCAACTGACCACCACGCCGCACCTGCTCCATCAGACTCTTCGCCACGTTGAAGGCCACCGCCGAGACAAATCCTCGGTTCTCGTCGTTGAAAATCCCGTCTTCCCGCTCATGCCGTGAAAGGAGAAGATCGGTCAGCGCCTGCCCGATCGTGTCCGCCACATCGGCCAGAGAAAACTGCTGCTCGGCACTCCCCCGCGTCACAATGATCTCCGGAATCGGTGTCCGGTTCTCGGTGCTCAACGAATCATGCCAACTGAACCGATTCATCGGCTCGGGGCCGCCACGTCGGCTGGCGATGACTTGTTTCAGAGCGAGGTCTTCTTCTAGGGTAATGGAGCGGTACATTGGAATTCGGTGGTCTTGAATGTTCGGTGTTTAACGGTGGGGTCGTTGGGTCGCAGGATTGCGGGGCTCAGCAAAGGGAGGCGGGGTGAATTAAATAAGGCGGCGTGAAAGCGGGTGGGGATGGGGCGGGGAGATTCCAGAACAGCAGGACGCATGCCGCGCCCCTCGTCCCTTCTCTCATCAAAGGTCGTCGTCCGTGTAGCCGCCGCTCTCCAGAGCCGCAGACTTCTGATACTCGGTGACTCGGCCTTCGAAAAAATTCTGCTCCTTCTTGATGTCCATCATCTCCGCGAGCCACGGAAAGGGATTGGACACGTTGTCGTGGAGCGGCTCGAGACGACAGTTCACCAGACGGCGATCAGCGATGTAGTCGATGTATTGCTCGAACTCCACCACCGACAACCCCACCCCGGACACCGGCAGACAGTCGCGGATGAACTCCTTCTCCAAACGCACACCCTCCGCCATGGTATGGCGCAGGTCCTGCTGGAAATCCGGCGTCCAGATTTCTGGATTCTCCTTCACCAGCTCGTTCAACAGCTGGCGGAAGACGTCAATGTGGTTCGACTCGTCCCGCAGCGTGTAGCGGAACATCTGCCCGATCCCGGGAAACTTGTTCTGCCGGTAAAGGCTCAGGATCATCCCGAACAATCCGTAAAACTGCGTTCCCTCCATGATCTGGCCGAACATGAAGATGTTCTTCGCCAGGGCCTGCTTGTTCTCCAGCACGGTCAGGTCCATGTCCCGGCGCAAGGCCCGACTGTTGGAGACCACAAAGTTGTTCTTCGCCTTGATCGACGGCACGTCCTCGAACATCGCCTCGCACTCGTGCGGGTTCATCCCCAGGGAGGAAATCATGTAAACCAGCGAGTCGGCATGAATGTTCTCCTCGTGCGCATGCCGGCCCAGCACCAGCTTCAACTCCGGCGCGGTCATGAACTCCCGCACCACGTGGATGATGTTGTCTCCCACAATCCCCTCCGCCGCGGAGAAGTAACCGATCCCCATCTTGATGATCCACTTCTCGCCCTCCGAGACCTCCTCACTGCGCCACTGCTCCACGTCCTTCTGCATCGGGATGTCCTCCGGCTCCCAATGGTTGTTCTTCATCGTCTTGTAGAGATCGTAGGCCCACTGATACTTCAGCGGGAGGATGTTGAAGAACATCGTCTCGCGACCGTTGATGACTCTCTTGGCCGCAAAGGCCGCCTCGGCTTTCTCACGATCAAGGATGAAGGTGCGGTCACCCAACTGAATGGTGGTAGTTTCGGACATTTCTATCGAGTAGTGACTAATGGATTGGCTTTCAGGGATTCCCAGCGTTCTTTCAGGAGTGTTAACAGGTTCCGCCATTTCCGGTGAAACCGTCGAGGAGACTAGCGATCCCCCACGCTCTCGGTCAACGCGATTTTGCTCATATTGTATGAACAAATTATTAACACCACAACATGTAGTGCATTGGCCGCTTACCCAGCAGTTTGGATTTTGTCTTGCGCCCTCCCTGAGTTCCCAGATTTGAAGCCCCACGCCTCACTTTCTAACAGGCCCGCCCCCACCTCTCTCGGTGGCAAAAAAATTACCTCCTCCGGGGCCTCCCGCCGAACACTCTCGGTATTCTAAAATTTTGGGGAACCTTGGTAATTTTACGCTGATACCTCAATCGTCCCGCTCGATTTTCTTGGGCTGAACCCCTTCATAAATTTTAACTTCTTCGAAATTGGAAAAACTAAAGGCTTGCCCTCCGCCCCCCCTTCCTCCCACTGTGATTCTCCCTCCTCCGAACCGGCATAGCCTCCAAGCCACCAACGAGTTATGAAAGTCCTTCTCCTAGTCGCGGCGTCGGGGATGCTCTGCGGCTCCCTCCTCGCATCGGGTGCGGAGCCTAACGACTTGCCCAATCTGATTCTGGAGTCCACCAAAGGACACAGCTCGTCCGTTCCCGAACCCCACCCTCTCCTCGTGGCGGGCATCGGCAGTCTCGCCATCCTCCTCTTCGCCCTCCGCCGCCGCTAGTGGCCTGCGCCCCCCCCCCTCAATGCGACCAATCGTGCTGGTCCAACTCGCACACGCAGTGGGTCAACAACCTGATCGCCAAGGCGATGTCCCCCTTGTTGGACATCTCGATCACCTGGTGAATGTGCCGTGTCGGAATCGAAACCGCTCCGGCAATCGAGCCCCCCGGCGTCATCCGTTGCAACCCCGCCGTGTCCGTCCCCCCTCCCGCCAGAATCTCCGGCTGCCACTTGATCTTGTGGTCGTTCGCCACCCGCTTCATGAAGGCCACCATCCGCGTGTCGCAGATCACCGAGCTGTCCATGATCTTGATCCCCACACCCTCCCCCAAACTTGTGCACTTCTCCTCCGGCTTTGCTCCCGGCGTGTCGAAGGCGATGGTCGTATCCAAACCAAATCCAAAGTCCGGCTGAATCTCCAGAGCCGAGGCGTTCGCCCCGCGAAATCCAATCTCCTCCTGCACGGTGAAGACCGCATAAAAATCATAGCTCGGCTTGAGATTCCCGGCCTTCAGGGCCCGCAGCGTTTCGATCAGCAAAAACACCGACACCCGGTTGTCCAACGACTTCACGTTCACACAGTCCCCCATCTCGATCAATCCCCGCTCCCGCGTCACCGAATCCCCCACTGCCACCAGCTTCTCCACCTTCTTCCGGGGGAGTCCCAGATCAATGAAATAGTCCTTCAACTGCGGCGGCTTGGTCCGCTCCTCGGGGGTCATGATGTGAATCGGCTTCGACCCCATCACCCCGATCACGTCCTTCCGCCCATGCACGATCACCCGCTGCGAACTCAGCGTCTTCGGATCAAACCCACCCAACGGATTGAACCGCAGGAACCCGTTTTCATCGATGTGCGTGACGATGAACCCGATCTCGTCCATGTGCGCCGCCGCCATCGTCTTCTTCTTCGCACTCTTCCCCTTCTTCAGCGCCACCACGTTGCCGATCGCATCCACCCGCACCTCGTCCGCGAGCCCCTTCAACTCCTTCAGAACCAGATCCCGGATCCGTTTCTCAAATCCAGGCGCTCCCGGTGCTTCACAAATGCGGGCCAACAAATCGACATCAATCTTCATGCCGCGAGACCCTAGTCCCCTCCCGCTGCTTGACAAGCAATCTGCCACGCCCGAGCCTCCAGTCGTGCACGCCTTCGGACGACTCCTCTGTCTCCTGGCTGCCCTGTGTACGGTCAATGCCCACCTCTTCCTCGGACAAGGCGTCGCCTGGCTCACCATGATCCACGACCGCGCCCCCCAACTGGGCCTGCAGGACGCCGTCGCCGACACCTTTTCCGGCGACCACCCCTGCCCCCGCTGTCTCGCTCTGGCCGAGGAACGCGAAAAACAACAGGAGGAAACTCCCGCCCCCGAGTCCCACCCTCTCGCCAAATTCGCTCCGACCACCCCCCATCCCTCCCCCACGCCCAAAATTGGCGGCGCCCCCCAGCCTTCCCTGGCGGTCGACCCCGGAGCCCTCGCCTCCCAACGCGGCGACGCCCCCCCCTCGCCCCCGCCCCGGCGGGCCTAGGAGCAGATTGCGCCGCTCCTTCTGCGGCAGCACCAGGATCGATGCCTCGTCATCGGTCTCAAGGCGTTCGGCATTCCCGCCGACCCCTTGTCCGTGTTCACACACGCGACCCCTCCTGTCCCTTCAAACAAAACCAATTTATATCCAATGAAATACTCAATTCTATTCTCCCTCGCCTCCAGCGCCATCTGCCTCGGCGGCGACCTCACTTCAAGCATCCTCGCCGACTGCTGTCCCGACCATCATCACCAACATCACCAACATCACCAGCACGGACTCGCCCCCATCGGCGTGATGGGCGACCACCTCCACCCCGCGGGGGAATGGATGCTCTCTTACCGCGCCATGTTCATGCACATGGACCAGAACTACCGCGGCTCCCATTCCATCTCCACCGCCGAGGTCTTCGGCAGCGGCTACATGGTCAGCCCCACCGAAATGGACATGGAAATGCACATGATCGGACTCATGTATGCCCCCAGCGACCGTCTCACCCTCATGGCCATGTTCAACTACGTGAATCTCTCCATGGAGCACGTGCGCAGTGACATGGCCGTCATGAACATGGGTGGCCCCAAGACCTTCCGCACCGAATCCAGCGGCATCGGCGACACCACCCTCACCGCCCTCCTCCGTCTCACGGAAACACCCGCTGGCGGCCTCCACGCGGGACTCGGCCTCATCCTCCCCACCGCCGAGGTGGACAAGGAAGACGTCATCCCCGGCCCCGGCAACACCCGCCTTCCCTACCCCATGCAGCTCGGGGCCGGCAGTTGGGGCTTGGCGCCCTCCCTCACCTACTCCTCCTCCCACGGCCCGTGGTCCAAGGGGGCGCAGGCCAGCGCCAAGCTCTTCCTCGACGACAACGACCAGGGCTACCGCCTCGGAAATCGCGGCGAACTCACCCTCTGGTCCGGCCGTCCGCTCACCGAGTGGGCCAGCGTCTCCCTCCGCACCACCGCCTCCACCTGGGGCGACATCCATGGCCGCGACGAAGACCTCCTCCCCCTGCCCGTCCCCACCGCAGATCCCAATCTCCGGGCCGGCTCCCGGCTCGATGCCTCCCTCGGCCTCAACCTCTTCAGCTCCGACCACGCCCTCCAGTTCGGCGTGGAAGCCGGCCTCCCCCTCTGGCAGGACCTCGACGGCCCCCAACTCGGCACCGAGTGGTTCCTCATACTAGGAGCACAGTATTCCTGGTAAAACGTGGCGGCGGCTTCCAACCGCCAAGCCGATCCCCGCCTCAAGAGGCAAGAGCCGGAAGCTCCATCTTCCCCAGCTCTCGCCTCTTCATCTTCCCCTGGAAACCGGACCTTCCTTGCCTGCCCAAGCATAGCTCGTAGAGCGACGTCGGGTTCGACATCAGGTATTCACCCCCCCCACTCCGCCTTCCGACTTCCGACTTCCGACTTCCGACTTCCGACTTCCGCATTCCGCACTCCGCATTCCCCATTCCGCCCTCCCCACTCCAAAAAAATCCTAAGACATTCCCCCCTCACCCGTTTCCCCTCATGTAGCCGGTCGCTCTCTAACAAGAAACTCCGCCTACCTCAACTTCCCTCCCGTTTCCAGCTCCCCGTGCCGACCTCGCCGGCACCCCTCCCTCTCACGTCCCGGCGTGAGCTATGCCCAAAATCAAACCAACACCACCACTCCATGAGCCTCCACGCCCAACTCCATCCCGACGCCCAGCGCCGCTTCGATGCCCAACAACGCAACGCCCGCACCTCCAGCATCATCATCGCCATCCTCGGCACCACCCTCCTCGGCCTCCTCCTCGGCTTCTTCGCCATGAAGGTCGTCGCCGAATCCTATCCGGGCACTCAATACATCAGCGTTCCCTCCCTTCCGCCCGAGATCATCGACAAACCAATCCTCGATCCTTCCCTCGCCAAGAAGCCCACCCGTCCGGCCGGTGCCGCCAACCGGATCTTCGTCGTGGAGAACACCTCCGACCTCGCCGTCCCCGTTCCTGAAGTCATCAATCCCGTCGAATCAGAGATCTTCGGCAACGGCGACAGCGACAGCATCGGCGACGACGGCCCCTTCGGCCAACCCGGCGGCACCGGACCCCACAGGCCCATCCCTCCCGCCCAACGCTGCTCCAAACCCGACCGCCTCGCCCGCCTCTCCGCCAACGGCGCCGGCCCCGAGGTCGATGACGCCGTCGTCAACACCCTCCGCTGGCTCAAATCCAACCAACACCAAACCGGCAGCTGGGGCCAGCAACACAAGGTCGGCATGACCGGCTTCGCCCTCCTCGCCTACCTCGGCCATTGCGAAACCCCCGTCTCCGAGGAATTCGGGGCCTCCTGCACCGACGCCCTCGTCTATCTCATCGACCTCGGCCTCCGCCAAAACGGCAAACTCGCCACCGACCTCAATGCCAAACACTGGCCCTACGAGCACGCCATCGCCACCTACGCCCTCGCCGAAGCCCTCAGCTTCGCCCGCCTCCACGGATACAACATCCCCAACCACAGCGAGGTCGTCCAAAACGCCGGCCAGTGGATCATCAACAACCAACACGAATCCGGCGGCTGGGACTACGCCTACGACGAATCCGGTCCCCGCGGCGGCGACCTCTCCATCGTCGGCTGGCAACTCCAGGCCCTCAAAGCCTGCAAGACTACCGGCCTCGACTTCAAGAACCTCGAACGCTGCACCCGCGATGCCCTCACCTACGTCGAGGCCCGCCAGGCCACCAGCGGCGGCTTCGGCTACACCGGTACCACCCCCGCCGGCAACATCGATGTCCACAGCCTCACCGGCGTCGGCGTCCTCTCCTTCCAGATCTGGGGCAAGGCCTCCCACTCCGCCGCGCGAAAAGGCATCCGCTACATCGCCGACCGCAGCCCCTTCGACTACAACACCGCCGACTGCGATCTCTACGCCCACTACTACAGCTCCCAGGCCATGATGCGCTACGGCGGCGAAACCTGGAACACCTACAACCACGGCTTCGCCAAACAACTCCTCGACGCCCAAAACCCCGACGGCTCCTTCAAGCAACCCGGCAGCGGCGCCGCCCCCAAGGCCGTCGCCGCCTCCTTCGCCCAAAACAACGCCGAAGGCCTCCACTACCGCAACTGCCTCGCCGCCCTCATGCTCGAAGTTTACTACCGCTACCTCCCCGCCACCGGCAAATAACACCCAAAGGCCCACCCCCGTCCCACCCTCCGCCTCCCCTTGTCCCAACGGGACATCCCATACCAGCCCCCACCCTCCCCCTGGCCCAACAATCGCTCCAATCACTGCCGATCCGGATCATTGTCCTCAGCGAAAATCCTCCTCCGCAAAAGGGCAACCCCCTTCATCACCGCACCCCAATGCTCTTTTCCGCCCGGGTCAACTCTCCACACCAACCACCTCCAAACCAACACCTTAGCGCCACAACCCCCTCCTCCTCCCTCCCCACCCCCCTCACTTCCCCATTGACGAATCCCTCCCCCCTGCCCTTTAATAGCTCAAATGAACACCATGACCGACCACCCCCGCCAAGTCCTCTCCAAAGTCTTCGGCTACGACCAATTCCGCCCCCACCAGGAACAAGCCGTGCAGGGCCTCCTCGATGGCCGCGACGTCTTCGCCCTCATGCCCACCGGCGGCGGAAAGTCCCTCTGCTTCCAACTCCCCGCCGTCATGCAGGACGGCTGCGTGGTCGTCGTCAGCCCCCTCATCGCCCTCATGAAGGACCAAGTCGACGCCGCCCGCGCCAACGGCATCCGCGCCGCCTGCGTCAACAGCAGCCAATCCCTCGACGCCCGCCGCGACGCCGCCCGGGCCTACCGCGCCGGCACCCTCGACCTCCTCTACCTCGCCCCCGAACGCCTCGCCACCGACGGCTTCCTCGACAAACTCCGCAACTGCCCCACCGGCGCCCCCGCCGCCTTCGCCATCGACGAGGCCCACTGCCTCTCCGAATGGGGCCACAACTTCCGCCCCGACTACCTCGTCCTCGCCACCCTCCGCAACGCCTTCCCCCAGGTCCCCCTCGCCGCCTTCACCGCCACCGCCACCGAACGCGTCGCCCAGGACATCGTCTCCCGCCTCGCCCTGCACGATCCCGTCCGCGTCCGCGCCTCCTTCGACCGCTCCAACCTCTTCTACGAAGTCCGTAGTAAAACCGACGGCGATGCCCAGATGATCAGCTTCCTCCGCGAACGCCCCGGCCAGTCCGGCATCATCTACCGCACCTCCCGCCGCAGCGTCGAGGCAACCGTCGCCCTCCTCCGAGAAAACAACATCCCCGCCCGCGGCTACCACGCCGGCATGGAGTCCACCGAACGCAGCGCCACCCAGGAAGCCTTCATCCGCGACGACTGCCCCATCATCGTCGCCACCATCGCCTTCGGCATGGGCATCGACAAACCAGACGTCCGCTTCGTCATCCACGGCGACCTCCCCAAAAACCTCGAAAGCTACTACCAGGAAACCGGCCGCGCCGGCCGCGACGGCGAGCCCTCCCACTGCCTCCTCCTCTACTCCGGCGGCGATGGACAAAAACACCGCTACTTCATCGACCAGATCGCCGACGACGCCGAACGCGAGCGCACCCTCGGCCTCCTCCGCGACATCGAACGCTTCGCCTCCACCCCCGCCTGCCGCCGCCACGCCGTCCTCCGCTACTTCGGCGAGCACTACCCGCACGAAAACTGCGGCACCTGCGATGTCTGCACCGGCAGCTACGAGAAAACCGACGCCACCGCCGATGCCCGCCTCTTCCTCGCCGCCGTCCGGGACACCGGCCAACGCTTCGGCCTCGTCCACCTCTGCGATGTCCTCACCGGAGCCAACACCGCCCGCATCCGCGAAAAGCAACACGACCAACTCCCCTCCTACGCCTCCGGCAATGCCCACCCCAAAGCCTGGTGGCGACGCCTCGCCGACGCCCTCCTCGCCCAAAACTTCCTCTCCCTCCCCGACGACACCTACGCCGTCCCCGGCCTCACCGCCCGGGGCCGCAACCTCGCCAACGGCGAGGGCCCCTTCGATCTCCTCGAAGACAAACGCCTCCCCGCCGAGCGCCCCAACGGCCGCGTCGCCGAGGAACCCCACCACCCCCAACTCTTCGAATCCCTCCGTCAACTCCGCAAGGAACTCGCCGACTCCGCCGAAGTCCCCCCCTACGTCATCTTCGGCGACCGCACCCTCCGCGCCATGGCCGGCCGCCTCCCCAACTCCCCCGACACCTTCGCCACCCTCCCCGGCGTCGGCCAATCCAAACTCGATCAATACGGCCAGGCCTTCCTCGCCGTCATCCGACGCTTCCTCGACGACAACCCCGGCACCCTCCCCACCTCCAACCCCCAACCCGACACCATCACCCGCCCCCGCAGCGAAACCTTCGCCATCACCCTCCGCCTCCTCCACGACGGCCTCTCCGTCACCGAAATCGCCAAGTCCCGCAATATGGCCGAATCCACCATCGAAAGCCACATCGTCAAATTCATGGAGGAAGGCGAATCCCTCGACTGGCGCCAATGGGTCCCCGAAGAAACCGAACAACGCCTCCGCAACCTCTTCGACCAACACGGCTCCACCTCCCTCAAACCCATCATCGAAGCCGCCAACGGCACCATCTCCTACACCCAGGCCAAAATCATCCGCTCCGTCATGGAACGCGGCGACCCCTCCCCCCACTAATCCAATCCCAACTCCCCCGCCTTCAACTCCAACCGATCATCCATCTCCTTCTGCAACTTCAACAACTCCCCAAACAACCGCTTCGCCACATCCTTCCCCTTCCCCTTCCCCTCCTCCAACAAATCCACCATCTCCTGCGGATCCTTCTCCAAATTAAACATCCGCGCCTTCTTCGCCGCCGGATAAATGATCAACTTATACCCCTCCATCGTCACCGACCGCTGCGCCATCCGATACGCCCCATAGATCGACTTCCGCGCCTCCCCCTTCCCCTCCACAAAGGGCAGCAAACTCTTGAACTCAATGTGCCCCGGCGTCTCCGCCCCCGCCCAATCCAACGCCGTCGGAATCACATCCTGCAAATAGATCGGTGCCGCGACCCTCCTCCCCTTCTCCACCCCAGGCCCCGTCAGCACAAACGGCACCCGCACACTGTCATCGTAGAGGTTCTGCTTCCCGATCAACCCGTGATGCCCCACCGACAATCCATGATCAGCCGTGAACACGATGTGCGTGTTCTCCGCCTGCCCGTTCGCCTCCAACGCATCCAGCACCCGCCCGATCTGCGCGTCCATGTGCGTGATCAACGCGTAATACTCCCTCCGATGCACCTGCACCGAATGCTTCGTCCGCGGCATCGGGGCCAACTTCTCATCTCGCAACGACCACGGGGCCTGCATCTCGTCACAATAGGGATAGCGCTCCAGAAAATTTTCGGGCACCGCCACCTTCTCCACCGGATACTTGTCCAGATACTCCTGCGGCGCCTGCCGCGGATCATGCGGCGCATTGAAGGCCAGATAGATGAAGAACGGCTTCTCATTCTTCTTCGCCATCCCCAGAAAATCGATCGCGTCATTCGCCCCCACCACGCTCCAGTGCGTCCCCCCTTGCCAGAACCCGCCCAGCGACGTGTCCGTCGGATCCCACGGATCCTCTTTGCCCTCCAATGGACGGTTATAAGCCTTGGCCACCGATCCTGGCATCCCCGGCCGGATGTTCCGCGCATGGTCAAAGGCCTCCTCCGCCTTCGCCCCCACGTGCCACTTCCCCGTCATGTAGGTCTCATAGCCCTCCGCCTTCATCAACTGCGGCCAGAGTTTCCCCTGATCCACAAAGTCCTTCTTCAATGTCTTCTCCGCCGCCTCCGCATGCCACAACTGCCGCCCCGTCATCAACATCGTCCGGCTCGCCACACAAATCGCCCCGTGCCAGCCACCCGAGTTGTAGGCATGCGTGAAACTCGTCCCCGACGCCATCAACCGGTCAATGTTCGGCGTCTCAATCTCCGCCATCCCTGCCGCATGCACCGCCTCGTAGCTGTAGTCGTCCGCAAAAATAAACAACAGATTCGGCTTCTCCGCCGCACCCACACTGCAGGCCCCCAACAGCACCGTCGCCAGCATCGTTCTCATCATCATTCAGCTATACGCAATCCCCTCCCCGTCTCTTCCACCTTTAGGATGATCAGCACCAGTTCAGCACGACAGCCCCGCACTCTCCCCACACCCGACCAGTGGCGTGACCGTCCCGCATGCCCGGGCGGAGCTTCCGGCGGAGACTGGGTCGCAGGCCCTGCCCTAGCCGCAAACCTCCGCCACCCGCTCGCCCCCGTTCGCCGTTTCACCCCCCGTTCCGCCGCCTACTCCCCCTCCACGCCCTTCCGGGACCCTCCCCCTCACTTCTCATAATCCGCCCCCTTCTCACTCGCCAAACAACCCGCCTCCCACACCCCATGGCTCGACACCAGAGGGGCCAACATTTCCGGATGCTCCTTCGCCTGATCCACCTGCTCCGCCGCATCCTCATCGATCCGATACAACTCCCACCCCTGACCCTTCTTCGGTCGCACCGCCTTCCAATCCCCCTCCATCCACGCCGCCTGCCCCGCAAACGTGAACCCGATCCCCTTCCCCCGTTCCTTCTTCTCCCCCTTCAGCAACGGCATCAGATCCACCCCATCCAACGGCCGCTCCGAGGGATACTCGATCCCCGTCACCGCCAGCACCGTCGGCAAATAGTCACTCGTCACTGCCGGCTCCGTCGCCACCCGCCCCTCCGTCCCCAACCCACCAGGCCACTCCACCATCCCCGGCACCCGAATCCCACCCTCCCACAAATCCCGCTTCCGCCCCTTCAACCCGTTCGTCTGCCCCGGATCCTTCGCCCCACCTTCCGGCCCATTGTCCGCACAAAACCAAACCATCGTGTCCTCCCCCACCCCCAGTCGCCTCAACTCCCCCCGCAATCGCCCCACCTGCTCATCCAGCGCCGTCACGCATCCATAGTAGCTCCGCTCAAACCCCTCCTCCTTCGCATACCGCTCCGCATACTTTCCCCCCGTCACCACCGGCAAATGCGGCGCATGAAACCACACCACCACGAAAAATGGCTTCTCCTCCTGCACGACCCCCTCAATGAACCCCAACGCCCGGTCCATCACCAATTTCGAATCATCACCCTCCAAATTCTCGGTCACCTCTTCCCCCTTCTCATTCCAATACCGCGTTCCATAAACCTGCCGATCCTCCTTCGCCGCCGGAGTCCACCATTTCCCCCTGCTCTCCGGCTTGCCCGGCACAAAGAGCGGATCCCACGTCGGCACCTTCGACTCCGTGCTGAAACAGACCTCAAACCCATGCTCCCACGGCGGCGCATAGTGCTCCGCGCCCCCCGGCCCACCCCGATTCGCGTCCTGCACCGTCTTCGTCAGCGTTCCCAAATGCCACTTCCCGAAATGCCCCGTCCGATACCCCTCCTCCTTCAACAACTCCGCCAAGGTGATCTCCTCCTTCGGCAGATGCCCGTTGTTCGCATGGTGAATCCCCATCCGCTCCGGATTCCTCCCCGTCAAACAACTCGCCCGCGTCGGCGAACACACCGCCGATCCCGAATAAAACCGCTCGAACCGCACCCCACCCGCCGCCATCGCATCCAGATGCGGCGTGTCGATCGGGGATTCCTTGTTGTAACACCGCAGGTCGCCCCACCCCAAATCATCCGCCATCAACAAAACCACATTGGGCCCTGCCCCAAACGCCACACTGCTTAACAAAACAATAAGGTAAACCAACGTTCTCACGGGAATTCTCATGCGGATTTAGCGTTACAGAGGGGGGGACTCCCAACTATCAAAGAGGCCTCCGCGAACCTTGCCAACCGAAACCATGAAACCAATCCAAATTCTCGTCACCGCGGCCGCCTGCCTGACGCTCGCCCTGACCGCCCAAGCCATTCCCGAACCGGAAAACATCGAACGCCTCGAACGCTCCATCCGCGAGGAGGCCGAACAGGTCGAAGGCCGCGTCCGCCATCTCCGCGAAGCCGCAGGCCACCTCAAGGAGGCCGATATGGCCAAGGAAGCCGGCCTGCTCCTCGAGGAGTCCGAAAGAATGGTCAAGCAAATCAAGCAACGCATGCAGGAGCTTGAGGAGCACAAACGACAGTACGCCAAACGCGTCGAACAGGAGGCCCGTGAAAAGGAGGAGGCCGCCCGCCGCAAACGAGCCGAAGAGGAGGCCAAACAACAACCCGACACCAGGTCCCCGGAGGAACTCCTCCGCGAACACCAGAAAAAGACCGCCGAAAACTGGGAACGCATCCGTGATGCCGCCGGTCAGGCCCGCCGACCCAAGGACTCCCCCAAGGACACCCCCCCGCCCCCGGGATCCCTCCCCCAGGACCACCCCCAGCGCCAGGATCGCGCCCAAAACCGCCCTCATCCTCAAAAACCAACCGGCCCGGCCACCAACACAAACATGCAGGAACTCCGGCTCCTCACCGAAATCCTCCGCACCCTCCAACGCATCGAGGAAAAAATGAACCATGACGGGGATCAGGACGAGCACAAGGACAGGGACCACCACGACGACGACGACGACGACGACGACGACGACGACGATGACGACGACGACGACGATCATAACCCCAAGGAACGCCGTCACCAAAGGCGTCCCGCCTGATCCTTTCATCCCGAAAACCTTGCAACAGGGGAGGGCATCACGCCCTCCCCTTTTCTTACCCCTCCCCCCGGAATTCTTGATTCGACCTCCCGCCCTCCAATCGCGATGGTCCTCCCGCCCATGACCGGTCCGCAAAAAGCAGCCGCCCTCCGTGACCGGAAATCCTCCGGCCCGCCCATCGCGTCCCTCACCGCCTACGACTACCCCACCGCCCGTCTCCTCGACGAAGCCGGCCTCGATCTCATCCTCGTCGGCGACTCCCTCGGCATGGTCGTCCTTGGCTACCCGGACACCACCCATGTCACCATGGAGCACATGCTCCACCATACCGCCGCCGCCGCCCGCGGCACCAAACGCGCCCTCCTCGTCGCCGATCTCCCCATCAACAGCTACACCACCCCCACCGAAGCCCTCCACAACGCCCAACGCCTCGTCCAGGCCGGCGCCGAGGCCGTCAAACTCGAAGGCGGTGTCCGCCAGGCCGAAAAAGTCCGCGCCATGATCGCCGCCGGCATCCCCGTCCTCGGCCACCTCGGCATGCTCCCCCAGCGCGTTCTCCAGGAAGGCGGCTACAAGAAAAAGGGCAAATCCGATCACGAAATCGAAGCCCTTCACCAAGGCGCCCTCGCCCTCCAAGCCGCCGGCTGCTTCGGCATCGTCCTCGAAAGCGTCCTCCCCCCCGTCGCCCGCGACCTCACCGCCGCCCTCCACATCCCCACCATCGGCATCGGCTGCGGCGATCACACCTGCAATGGAGAAGTCGCCGTCCTCACCGACGTCATCGGCTCCTACCCCTGGTTCGTCCCCCCCTTCGCCATTCCCCGCGCCTCCATCGCCACCGACCTCTCCACCGCCGTCCACTCCTACATCCAAGCCTGCCAATCCCAATAAGGAGCGCGGGTTTCCAGCCCGCTTCAAAAAGCCCTCCGGCCTCCCAGGCCGCACTTCCCTCCCCCATCCCCCCCCATCCCCCCCCCTCCTCCCCCTCCTCCCCCACTTTCCCACTTTCCCACTTTCCCAATAACTAGTAACCAATAACTAGTAACTAGTAACCAAAAACCCCACCCCCATGCTCAGCGCTGCCAAAGAAGCCGAACTGCGCGAACGCATGGAGAAGCTCGACATCCTCGACGTGGACCTCGTCGAAAAATTCATCCGCGGCTCCGGCCATGGCGGCCAAAAAATCAACAAAACCTCCTCCTGCGTCTACCTGAAGCACGAACCCTCCGGCATCGAAATCAAATGCCAGCAGGACCGCTCCCAGGCCATGAACCGCTACCACGCCCGGATGGAGCTTTGTGAACAACTCGAGACGATCGAACTCGGCAAAAAGTCCGCCCGTAAACAGGCCCAGGAAAAAATCCGCCGCCAAAAACGCCGCCAATCCCGCCGCCAACGCCAGAAAAACGTCGGCCTCAAACGCCAACACGGCGAAAAAAAGAAACTCCGCGGCAAACCAAAACGGGACGAGTAAAACCGTGGCGTGACCGTCCCGGTCGCAGGCCCGCTTCTTTAGCCTTCACTCTCCCCATTTCCCCCGCCACCCTCACCCCCATGCAGCAATACCTCGACCTCCTCCGGGATGTCCTTGAGCATGGCGAAGAACGCGCCGACCGCACCGGCACCGGCACCCTCTCGGTCTTCGGCCGCCAAACCCGCTTCGACCTCCGGGACGGATTCCCCTGCCTCACCACCAAAAAACTCCACCTCCGCTCCATCATCCACGAACTCCTCTGGTTCCTCAAAGGCGACACCAACATCGCCTACCTCAAGGAAAACGGCGTCCGCATCTGGGACGATTGGGCCGATGAACATGGCGAACTCGGCCCCGTCTACGGACAACAATGGCGCGCCTGGCAAACCGAGGACGGATCGTCCATCGACCAGATCGCCCGCCTCATGGACAGCCTCCAAAACAACCCCCACTCCCGCCGCCATCTCGTCTCCGCCTGGAACGTCGGGAAGATCGACCAGATGGCCCTCCCTCCCTGCCACCTCCTCTTCCAGTTCTACGTCCACCAACCCAAACAGGACGGCCAACGCCCCGGCCTCTCCTGCCAACTCTACCAACGCAGCGCCGACCTCTTCCTCGGCGTCCCCTTCAACATCGCCTCCTACGCCCTCTTCACCATGATGGTCGCCCAGGCCCTCGACTACGAACCGCGCGACTTCGTCCACACCTTCGGCGACCTCCACCTCTACTCCAACCATCTCGACCAGGCCCGCCTCCAACTCACCCGCGACCCCCGCCCCCTCCCCACCCTCTCCATCAACCCCACCATCCGCGACATCGACGCCTTCACCTTCGAAGACTTCGAACTCAAAAACTACGACCCCCACCCCCACATCAAGGCCACCGTCTCGGTCTAGTCCCCCTCTTTCCCAATAACCAATAACCAATAACCCAATAACCAATCCCCTCCACCTCACCGGCCTCGTCGCCATGACCTCCGACCGCATCATCGGCCGCGGCGGCGACCTCCCCTGGCACCTCCCCGAGGATCTCGCCTTCTTCAAACGCACCACCAGCGGCCACCCCATCGTCATGGGCCGCAAAACCTACGAATCCATCGGCCGCCCCCTCCCCAAACGCCAAAACATCGTCCTCACCCGCGACCGCGAGTGGGAACCCACCAACGTCCCCTTTGTCCGGCACTCAAACGATTTCAAGTCTTCAGAGTTCACTCCCTCCAGCGAGCCGCTTGACCCCTCGCTCCTACACATCATCCACCAGCCTTCCGATCTCCAACCGCTCCCATTGATGGACCCCCACGTCTTCATCATCGGCGGAGCACAAATCTACTCCCTATTTCTGCCTCTCCTCGACGACCTCCTCGTCTCCCACGTCTTCGAGCCCCACCCCGGCGACACCACCTTCCCCCCCTTCACCCACCTCTTCCCCCACCACGAAGTCCTCGAATCCCACGACGACTTCGAAGTCCGCCGCTGGTTCAGGCAACCTCCCTCCGCACCAGATCCAGCGCCGCCTGGCTCACCGCCCGCTTGAAACTTACCCGGCTCCGCGGGTGCAACTGCCGCACCACCCGCGTCTCCCCGCCCTTCACTGCCACCGCGATGAACACCGTCCCCACCGGCTTCTCCTTGCTCCCTCCGGTCGGCCCGGCGATCCCCGTCACTGCCACCGCCACATCCGCATCGGCATTGCGCAGCGCCCCCTCCGCCATCTGCCGCGCCACCGGCTCACTCACCGCCCCATGCTCCTCCAAATCCTCCCAGCGCACCCCCAGCAAATCCCGCTTCGCCTCGTTCGCGTAGGTCACATACCCATACCGAAACACCTCCGACGATCCCGACACATCCGTGATCCGATTCGCGATCAATCCTCCCGTGCAACTCTCCGCCGTCGCCACCGTCTTCCCCTGTGCCGCCAACAAGCGCACCACCGCCTCCTCCAGCGTCGCCCCATCCTCACTCACCAACTCCGCCGCAAATTCCCGCAGCGCAATCTCCCTTCCCGCCGCGATCGCCTCCTCCGTCCCCACCAACCGCAGATCCACCTCCCCCAACCGCGCACAATACCCCACCTCCAGCCCCGCGATCCCAGTCAACTCCTCGTCCACCCCCTGATGAAAATCGCTCTCCCCCACCCCCACAAACCGCATCTCCAACATCGCCGGCACCACCTCCAATCCCGACAACGCCTTCAAGCGCGGCAGCACCTCCCCCTGCACCATCGGATACAACTCGCTCGGCGGCCCCGGCAGTAGAAACACCGCGCAGTTCCTCCCCCCGCTCAACCGCGGCGGCAAATACAGCCCCGGCGCCGTCCCATTCGCATTCGGCAACACATCCGCCCCCACCGGCACCATGGCCTGCTTCCGATTCGCATCCGCCATCACCTTTCCTCGCTGCGCAAAGAACGCCAACAACGTCCGCAACGCCAATTCATCCTCCACCATCTCCAACCCCAGCACCGCCGCAATCGATTCCCGCGTCAGATCATCACTCGTCGGCCCCAATCCTCCCGTCACGATCAAGACATCCGCCTCCTCCACCGCATCCGCCATGGCCGCCTCCACCGCCGGACCATCCGGCACCGTCACCTGGCGTTGGATCCGCAGCCCCAGCTTGAACAACTCCTGTCCCAACCACGCCCCATGCGTGTTCTGCGTCGTCCCGAGCAACAGCTCCGTCCCCGTGGTCAACAACTCGATCCGCATGGCGGCCAGTCTCGATCCTTACGCCTCGTCTGCAACCGCATTTTCGCCATCCCAAGCCACCGTCTTGGCGTCCCCCCACAAATCCTCCAGCGCATAGCGCTCCCGCGACTCCTCATCGAGCACGTGCACCATCACATCCACATAATCCAGCACCACCCACCGGCTGTCCGGCTTCCCTTCCGAGTGCAGCGGATCCGCCCCGGTCTTCTCCCGCACGTCCTTCTCCACCTCCCGCAAGACCGCCTTCAGGTGCGGCATCGAATTGCCCGTGCACACCACCATGTAGTCCGTCAACGTCGAGAGCCCGCGCAAATCCAGCACGCGGATATCCTCCGCCTGAATCTCCTCCGCCGCCTTCGCGCAGGCGATCGCCAACTGCTGTCCTTCTGCTACCATTGCTTCTCAGGCGTCTCTTGGCACACCTCCCCCTCCTTGGCTACTGCAAATCGCTCCCTCCCGAAGCAATCCTACTCAAAAATGCCGCTTCGCAAAGCTCCCCCCCGTTGTGCTTCTCCAACCTCCCCCGCAAATCCTCCGTAATCCCCGTATAACGTCGCCCCTCCTCCCCCTCACTCCTCAACTCATACACATACCAAAAATTCTTCCGCCCCCCACCCTTCCATCCCCCTCTTCAACCTCCAACCCCAAAAAACTCCCCCCGGCCCAAAAAACTGCCCCAAAAATCCGACCTTCAAAAACCGGCCTGCCCGGGCGTAGTCCCACGGCCCGCAACGCCGCCCCCCTGTCTCCCCGCACTCCCCAAACACCCCGCCACCCAAACCCCACCCCGTGACGAAGACTGGAGCATAACGGATTCGAACCGTTGACCCCCTGCATGCCATGCAGGTGCTCTACCAACTGAGCTAATGCCCCTTTCCCGTCTCGGGGCGGGACTCTTACTGCCCCCGCCCCGGACCATCAAGGCATTTTTCACCCCCCTCCGCCAATCCCCCGAGCGCCCAGCCGATCTCCCCCCCCCAAGTGGCGTGACCGTCCCGCCTGCCCGGGCCTAGCCTCCGGCAAAGACTGGGTCGCAAGCCCTCTCTCCCAAAAACCCTCGCCCAACACAATCTCCTCCACGTAGCGGCACTTCTGCGCAGTGTCGGCGGTTCCACCCCGGCATCACATCAGCCCCCGCCCCCTCACTCCCCCTCAGCCAAAGCCCTCAACACCTCCACCAACACCCGGGTCCGCGCAAGCAGCAACCGCTGATCCACCTGCCGCGACCTCGCCCACTTTTTCGCATACTCAGGGCCAAAACCTAACAATACATCCCTCCCGCCCAACCCGAAAATCCGATCCATCGGCTCCGAAGCCCGCGAACTTGTCCGCCGTTCGATGTCCGGATGCCCAAAGGCATCCTCCAAACCCGCCACCTCCGCCCCCGTCACCTCCAGGGTGACCGGCCCATCGCCTCCCATCCCCTTCAACTCGAGCACCCTCACCAACTCCTCCCCATTCTTCACAAATGGCCGATCACGCACCGCACCCTCCCTCGCCAAAGCCCCTTGATACACGAGGAAGCGAATGGTCCTCGATCCCTCCAGATCCCGAAGATCCCGCGCCGCCGTCATCAAACCCACCAGACTCGCCTCATCCCCATCATACGCCGCCGCCACCACCACCACCTCATCCTTCTTCTCCCCCCCGACCACATCCACCCAAACCATCGGCCACAACTCCCCCTCATAACTCACCTCCGCCCCCTTGTGCACCACGAACCCGTAATTCTGAGGACTCAGCGTCCCCTCCACAAACGACAGCACCCCGCGCATCCTCTTCCGCCCCTCCTCCGTCTCCCAATTCGCATCCCCCAACCACTCCAGCTTCTTCAGCGAATCCTCCACCTCCTTCAAATCAATCCCTTCCCCCATCATCGCCAACCCCGGATCCGCGACCTCCTCCGTCTCCTTGTGCCAGTGATACCACACCGCCCCCGCCGTCGAGAGCACCAGACACAACGGCAATACCACCAGCGCGATCTTCACCCCGCTCATCCCCTTCTCCTTTTCTTCTCCTTCACTCATTCGCCCAACACCTCCATGATCGCTCCTGCCGCTATTTTTGCCGCCCCACCCTCGCCCAGCTTCGCCGCCACCTCCAACAATTCCCGCTGCAAATTCTCCCGCCGCCCCGGCTCCGTCATCACGCTCTCCAAAAACGCCGCCACGTTCCCCGCATTCGCATCCAGTTGCACAAACTCATGCACCACCTGACGATCCGCAATGATGTTCGCCATCCCGATGTAATCCACCTCCACCAACAGCTTCCCCATCACCCACGTCGGCCACGCCACTTTATAGACCAAACAATAGGGCATCCCATAGTAAGCCGCCTCCATCGTCGCCGTCCCACTCGCCACCACCCCGCTCGTCGCCCGTTGCATCAGTTCCTGACTCGTCCCCACCCGCACCACCACCGCCCCACGCGGCAACTCCGCCGCCGCGATCCAACTTTCCATCAATTCCTTCAACGACTCCGAGGCCGCCGCCGCCTCGTAATGCCACTCCGGATGCTTCGCCTGCAACCGCTCCGCCGCCCTCAACATCACCGGAAACAACCGCGCCACCTCCCGCTCCCGACTTCCCGGAAACAACCCGATCAAATGCTCCTCCCGTCCTCCCTCGATCCGCTTCGCCTCCAACTGATCCACCATCGGATGCCCCATCCACACCGTCCGCAGCCCCGCCTTCTCAAAAATCTCCTGCTCGAAGGGAAACAAACACAGCATCAAATCCAAATACCCCGCCATGTGCACCAACCGCTCCCGGTGCCAGGCCCACACCTGCGGACTGATGTAGTCCACCAGCTTCGCCCCTGTCCCCGCCGCCCGGAGCGCCTTCGCCAAACGCAGGTTGAAGCCCGGATAATCCACCAACACCACCGCCGCCGGCTCCAACTCCAAAATCTCCGCCTTCGTCTCCTCAAACCGAGCCTTGAACCACCCATACCGCTTCAACACCTCCCAGATCCCCATCACCGCCGCCGATTCCAGCCAATCCCGGATCTTCCCACCCGACGACTCCGCCATCTTCGGCCCCCCCAATCCCGCAAATTCCAGCCCCGGATCGGCCTTCCGTAGCGCCTCCATCAGCTCCACACCCCGCGTGTCCCCGCTGTGCTCCCCTGCGACCAGATAAATTAAGCGGCTCATTCGCGGCTACGCTATCCGCCATCTCGACTCAGCCAACCCCAAATCCACCCCCAGGGCGTTTGGCTGGAGAGGTCATGGGAACGGTCTGGCTTTCAAGATGAGATCGACGGCCAGTTGCTTGCGATCTTGGTAGTCCACGATCAGGGACGGCAGGTTGTTCTTTTCGTCGAAG
>Ga0105050_10001383_pt1 | contig 36619 bp, 33 predicted proteins | sample FRY01_FD_78088 | JGI IMG/M metagenome (GOLD analysis project Ga0105050, IMG submission 78088) | Freshwater microbial communities from Lake Fryxell liftoff mats and glacier meltwater in Antarctica - FRY-01 | ecosystem: Environmental > Aquatic > Freshwater > Ice > Glacier meltwater ...
AGAGTACAAAAATTGCGGCAGAGGAAATCTGCGCCGCTGTGTCCGCGGCTCGGCCACTGACAGGCAAAATGCTCGCTAGCAATATGGTCGCAAGCAATAGAAGAATGAAGCGGTCAGCGAAGATACGGGCAAACATGGACGCTGCTTTGAGCCCCGCACGTGATGAATGCAACACCAGCAATGTTGCGCCGCAACACTTATTGGGTTAAGGGCCCGCCAGAATCTGGTGGCATGTGGCTACCATGACGACCTTCCAAAAGGCCTTTTTCTAATGTCATTGCGTAATATCGCCATCATCGCGCACGTCGATCACGGCAAAACCACCCTTGTTGACCAACTGTTCCGTCAGTCTGGTAAGTTCCGCGACAACCAGCGCATTGAAGAGCGCGCCATGGACTCCAACGACCTCGAAAAAGAACGTGGCATCACGATTCTTGCGAAGTGCACGTCGGTCGAATGGAACGATACACGTATCAATATCGTCGACACTCCGGGCCACGCCGACTTCGGAGGCGAGGTGGAGCGTATCCTGTCGATGGTCGATGGTGTAATCCTTTTGGTGGATTCGTCCGAAGGCGCCATGCCGCAAACCAAATTTGTGACCGGCAAGGCGCTCGCACTGGGCCTGAAGCCAATCGTTGTCGTCAACAAGGTTGATCGTCAGGACGAGCGCATTCAGGAAGTGTTGGACGAAGTGTTCGACCTGTTCGTATCGCTGGATGCCACCGACGAACAGCTTGATTTCCCTGTTCTCTATGCATCGGGCCGCAATGGCTATGCGTCATCCGACCCAAGCGCGCGCGAAGGCACGCTGACCCCAATGTTTGAAACCATCGTCAGCCATGTTCCAGAACCAAAGGCCGATGTTGATGGCGAGTTCAAAATGCTCGTCACCTTGCTTGACCGTGACAACTTCCTTGGCCGTATCCTCACTGGCCTCGTGCTGTCGGGCACCGTCAAGGTGAACCAGCAGATCCATGCGTTGAATCCGGACGGCAAGATTGTCGAAACTGGCCGTGCATCGAGGATCATGTCCTTCCGTGGTCTTGAGCGCGTGCCCGTGGACGAAGCCAAGGCTGGCGACATCATCTCGATCGCTGGCATGACCACCGCGACTGTAGCTGACACCATCGCAGAACCAACGGTCACAGAGCCACTGCAGGCGCAGCCAATCGATCCGCCAACATTGTCGATGCGCTTTTCGGTGAACGACAGCCCGATGGCTGGCCGTGAAGGCACCAAGGTTACAAGCCGCATGATTCGCGATCGTTTGATGCGCGAAGCGGAAAGCAACGTGGCAGTCCGCATCACCGAAGCTGCCGACAAGGATAGCTTCGAAGTTGCAGGACGCGGCGAGCTTCAATTGGGCGTTCTGATTGAAACGATGCGCCGCGAAGGCTTCGAGCTGGGAATCAGCCGCCCACGCGTGCTGTTCCGCGAAGATGAAAAAGGCCAGAAGACTGAGCCTTATGAAACCGTCGTTATCGACGTCGATGATGAATATTCCGGCACGGTCGTTGAAAAAATGGCCGTTCGTAAGGGCGACCTTACCGACATGCGTCCATCAGGTGGCGGCAAGACCCGTATCACCTTCAGCGCACCGTCGCGTGGCCTGATCGGCTATCATGGCGAATTCCTGTCCGACACGCGTGGCACCGGCATTATGAACCGCCTGTTCGAAAAATATGGCCCGCATCGCGGCCATATCGAAGGCCGCAAGAACGGCGTCCTGATTTCCAACGGCGCGGGCGAAGCAGTTGCTTATGCCCTTGGGCCATTGGAAGAGCGTGGTATCCTGATGGTATCGCCGGGTGAAGCCTTGTATGAAGGCATGATCATTGGTGAAAATGCGAAGCCAGACGATTTGGAAGTCAATCCAATGAAGTCAAAGCAGCTGACAAACTTCCGTTCGACCGGCAAGGACGACGCCATCCGCCTCACCCCGCCCAAGCGCCTGACGCTCGAGCAAGCCATTGCATACATCGACGATGATGAAATGGTTGAGGTAACGCCAAAGAACATCCGCCTGCGCAAGCGCTTGCTCGATCCCAATGAGCGGAAGAAAGCATCACGCGCCAAACAGGCCGCGTAAACAAAAAAGGGCGCCGATTTGGCGCCCTTTTCTTTTAGCGGATATCGTATCGCTTAGAAGCGGAACGATGCCGTCAGACGGATATTGTGCATGTCAAAGTCGCTATCGCTGCGACGCATATCGGTTCCGCCTGATGCCAGCAGGAACGGGTTGGTTGCTGGCGCAGTGCCTGGACCAACCGACACGACATAATCATCGTCTACGAAATTGGTGTAGAGATATTCGAGACCTAGCGAGAAATTGCGCGCAATCTTCACTTCAGCGCCGCCACCATAGGAATAGCCCCAGCTGTTGGAGTTACCATTGTCGGTGAACGCATTCACACCGTTGGTGGTGCTGAAGCTGTTTTCGATTTTGCCATAAGCGGCGCCACCAGTTGCGTAGAACAGAGCACCGCGGGCTGCGTAACCCAAACGGGCACGTGCTTGCACAGAATAATCCAGTTCGCGCGTGAGCGTATAGGCAGCAGGCGTGCTGCTGAATGCGGTTACGCTATCGCGTGACTCACTCTTGCCACCTTCCAAAAGGAAGCCATAGACGATGTTACCCGACTGCACATCATAACCGGCACGGATGTTGTACTCATAGCCATCCTTGTCGCTACGGCAGCCATCGGTTGGTGCAACACCGGCAGAAGCCCCGCCACAGAAACCGGGCGCAAAGGCGTTCGCACCCAAAACCGTATTTACATTGTTATCGAACGCCCCATCGCGATTGGTGTCGAATACAACGGTTTCGTTGCGATCATTGTTTTGCGCGCCTAGGCCGAAGGAACCGCCGATATAGGCACCTTCCCATTCTTCGTCTTCCGACTGGGCGTAAGCTGGCGTTGCGAAAGCTGCGAATGACGCAGCGCTAATTAGTAAAATCCGGGAGATTCTCATTGGCATTTCCTTTGTGGGTCAGTTGTTCACCGACCCTGAAACGCGGAATGACGGATTTTGATGCATCAGGTATAATTTAAATCGGCCATGTGGTTATCTTGCCACGCCGACCAGCTACAGCGACTGCCCTGCCGCAACCCCGCTTGCCCACGCCCATTGGAAATTATATCCGCCAAGCCATCCAGTCACATCCACAGCCTCACCAATGCAATATAGTCCGGGCATTTTACGCACTTCCATGGTCTGCTGCGACAGTCCGTCGGTGCTGATACCACCCAGGGTCACCTCCGCTTTGGCATAGCCTTCACTACCGTTGGGCACGAATGGCCAGCAGTCGAGCAATGCCCCCGCTTCGGCAAGTTTACGGTCGCTTTGGTCGGCGAGATTGCCGTTCAACGCAATTTTTTCGGCCAACGCTTCGGCCAGTCTGTTGGGCAATACGCGATCAAGCGTTGAGCGGATTGTCGAACGTGGCCGCGCGCGCTTTTCGGAGAGCAGTAATTCAGATGCGTCGAGATCAGGCAGAAAATCGATTTCAACACGATCACCCGGTTTCCAGTAGCTGCTGATTTGCAGCACCGCTGGACCGCTTAGGCCACGATGCGTGAACAAGGCCGCCTCACGAAAAGCCGCTTTGCCATGTCGCGTTACAACATCCGCGGATACACCCGACAACTCACGGAACAAGATATCGTCGCCGCCCAGCGTCAAAGGAACAAGCGCTGGCCGTGGTTCTACGATCTTTAATCCGAATTGCCGTGCAAGATCATAGGCAAAGGCCGTCGCGCCCATTTTTGGGATGCTTGGGCCACCCGTTGCCAGCACCAATGCGGGAGCTTGCGCCCGCACGCCATTATATGTGACCGAATATTCGCTGCCATCATGCCCGACATCGCCAGCTGGCGCATCAAAGACCAAATCGACGCGGCCACCCGCAGCGAGCGATTTGTCGCATTCATCCATCAGCATAGCGACGATCTGCCGCGCGGAACCGTCGCAGAAAAGCTGCCCCAGCGTTTTTTCGTGGAACGCAATTTTATGGGCGCTGACCAGATCAATAAAATCCTGCGGCGTATAGCGGCCAAGCGCGGACTTTGAGAAATGCGGGTTGGCCGACAAATAACGCTCCTGCGCATGCGTGGTCGTTGCATTCACATTGGTGAAATTGCACCGTCCACCGCCGGAAATCAGGATTTTTTTGCCCGGACCCGTTGCATGGTCGATCACGAGCACGCGCTTGCCCCGCTGTCCAGCGGTCAGCGCACACATTAACCCCGCGCCGCCCGCGCCCAAAATAATCGCATCATAATTGTTCGGTTTTGCCATGAAGTTCCCCTGCACTGCCCGCGCCATATTGCAAAGCTTTATGCTTTCCGGCAAAGGCGCGGGATGACTGACGCACCCCAGACCGCCGGGACAGATACCCCGCCAGACCATCTTTCCATCAACCCGATGAGTCCGCATTTTGACGGCGACCTGTTGACGCGCGGCGTCGGCATTCGTTTCAAGGGCGAAGTGCGCACCACCGTCGAGGAATATTGTATTTCCGAAGGCTGGATTAAGGTTCAGGCCGGCAAGGCACGCGACCGCAAGGGCAATCCGCTTCTCATCAAGCTCAGCGGCCCTGTGGAAGCATGGTTCGAAGATCTCGGCGAAAACGCACCCGTCGCCAAGGCGTAATTTTCACCTTCCCATCTTGTTGGGCTGCGTGGCCTAGCCTTTCGGGAAAATCGAAATCAGCTTGGCCAACTGGTCGTTGACTGGGTCAAGCTGATCGTCCGGTGTTTTGCCCAAGCGAACAATGGTCAGCCGATGCTGCGGTGACACCACGACAAACTGCCCTAAATGGCCAAGCGCCGCAAAGACATTGCTCGGCGCTTTTCCGGGGAACAACACTTGGTCGCGGCCTTCGTTGCGCGTCCGGTTCAGCCAAATATGCCCACCATAGCTGCGATCCGTGGGGCTTGGCGTTTTCATAAACCGCGTCCAGCTGGTCGGCAGCATCTGCGCAGCGCGAACCGAACCGTTGTTGCGCAGAAACTCACCGAACTTGGCCCAATCGCGCGCGGTTGCGTGCATCATGCTGCCGCCCAGCATGGTACCGTAACGGTCAAACTCCGGAAACATGCTTGTCATGCCAAGCGGTTCGAACAAGCGGCCGCGCGCATATTCCAACATGGCATCGCGGCGCACTTGCGGATCTTTGCTGTCGGTCAGCGACCGAGTCATAATGTCCGCCAGTATATGGCTGGTCGCGCTGCTATATTCGAACTTTTCGCCGGGATTTGCCTCAAGCGGGCGGGTTTCGGCATAGCGCGCGACATGATCGCGGCCGTCCAGAAACAGCATGCGGGGTGTGTCAGCGTCAAATATTTCGATGCCTTCCTCCGGCACCTCGGTGTGATCCAGCCCTGACGACATATGAAGAAGATGACGAAGCGTAATTTTGGCGCGCGCATCGCGTGGTGTCTGCCAATCGGAGACAGGCGCGGGTTCGTCCAGCGCGAGCCTGCCATCCGCCACCATCAGGCCGACCAATGTTGCCGTGACACTTTTCGCCATCGACCAGCTGATGAGCCGCGTGTCTGGCGTATATCCCGGCGCATAACGTTCCGCGACAATGCGTCCGCCCTGCATGACGACCAAGGCACGCGTTTCGGACAGTTTGGGATCCTCAAAAAACGGGGCAATGGCAGCAGCCAGCCTATCTTTGCTCACGACGGCGTCATCGACAATCAACGTCTGGCCGGGTGTAGCGGGCGTCTCTGGCGGTTTTGCGCCACATGCGGCCAATGTTAGTGCGGCGGTCACGCAAAAAGCGGTTGCGGCGGAGCGAAATTTGTTTCTAGGCATGGCGAGCTTCGATGCACCAGATGGAGGGCCTATGGCAACTGCAACTTCGACACAAAGCATAAAAGGGACGCAATCGCGTTTCCGCACGCTGAAAATTATGGTCGCGGGGCTTGTTGCCATCGCGGGCCTTTGGCTGGTGTGGAATTGGAGCAGCATCGAGGGGCAAGCGCGCGTTGGCGCGGCATATGGCGCGCACATCACCTGTTCCTGCCGTTACATCGAAGGCCGCGACATGGCATCGTGCAAAACCGACAAAGAAGCGGGCATGGAAATGGTGCGCCTCAGCGACGAGCCGCAAAATAAGCGCGTGTTTGCGTCGGTGCCGTTTCTGGCGGAGGCTGTCGCCGAACGTCGCGGTGCGTTTGGTTGCGTTCAGTTAACGGACGCTGAAATAGAGGCGCTTTAACCTACGGGCAGGACCTAGCGCTTGGCAGGGGCCAATATCAGCGCAGCGCAGATGATCTCAATCGCTCCCCCAACGAGCGCAACTGCAAATGGCGGAACTGCGGGCCAAAGAATTGCCACACAACCCGTTGCCATCAACAACCCGCCAAGAACCATGAACACGCGCATGCCGTACACCGTCTGGAATACCAGATAACGCCCCCCCACGGTTAGCAAAGCGATCGCGAAGAACCACTCGCCATAGGTGTCGCGCACCAGATAAGCGACAACAAGCCCGATGATAAGGAACGCGGTCGATTGCAGCGCCAGCATCTCCATCGGATTGTGCGCGCGCGGTCGGCCCCGCCGGAAAAATTTGCGTGCGAGCAATAATGATAACGGGTGAATTAACACGCCCCCAATGAACAACGCCACCATGCCAGCGGGCAAACGCACATTATAGGTAACCAAACCAGCTACGACCCAAACAAGGCCAGAGACCAATATGCCGGCGCCGCCATTCACATAGGCATGGCGCATGTCGCGTTGTGCTTCCCCCAAATGCATTTTATGTCCCCCAAATCAACGTCACGCAGCAGTAGCGAACTCCACTGCCAACGTCTCTTCTATCCATCCGCCGCCCAGCACGCGGTCGCCATCATACAGCACCGCCGCTTGCCCGGGGGCAACGCCATATTCAGGCTGGTCAAAACGCAGCCAGCCTTTGTCTAACCGGGCGGGCACTGGGCGCGACATGGATCGCACCTTGGCCATAACCGGGCGGTCGGCGACGTCGGTAAGCCAGTTGGAATCCTCAATGCGCGCAGCCTCAACGGCTAATGCTTGGCGTGGACCAACAATCACGCGCTGCGTCGCAGGGTCCAGCCGAATGACGTATAAGGGCACTGGCTGACCGCCAATCTCAAGCCCTTTTCGCTGTCCTACTGTATAATGGATCATGCCCTTGTGCTGGCCAAGCGTGCGGCCATCGAGATGCACAATATCCCCGCCGACTTCTGCATCGGGGCGCACCTTGCGTACGACTGACGCATAATCGCCGTCGGGCACGAAACAAATGTCCTGACTGTCCGGCTTCATCGCAACACCTAGCCCCATGTCGCTGGCAATAGCCCGGACATGAGGCTTGGGCATGCCGCCCAATGGGAAACGGAGATAATCGAGCTGATGCTGCGTCGTTGCGAACAGAAAATAGCTTTGGTCGCGCGCGGGGTCAGCCGCGCGGTGCAGTTCCGCACCCGACGGCCCCTCAACGCGGCGGACATAATGCCCGGTCGCCAGACAATCGGCGCCCAGTTCCCGAGCCAGCCGGAACAGGTCAGTAAACTTTACCCCCATGTTACAACGCACACACGGAATTGGCGTCCGACCGGCCATATATTCGTCGGCGAAATGTTCGATGACCGATTCCCGAAACCGGCTTTCATGGTCAAAAACATAATGGGCAATGCCAAGCTTGTCCGCCACGGCACGCGCATCACGTATGTCCTGACCCGCGCAACATGCACCCGCGCGCTTCACCGCGCTGCCATGGTCATAAAGCTGCAGCGTAATGCCAATCGTCTCAGCACCGGAACGGGCCGCAAGCGCAGCGACCACCGAAGAATCGACGCCGCCCGACATCGCTACCACGATTCGTTTACCGGAAAGATCGGAACCGAGTTGGAAATCACTATGATAAATATCGTCAGTCATGCTGCGGCGGCTTTATAAGCTTCGCATTGTAATTGCCAGTTTTCCGTAAAGCCTTCCCCCTTTGGCACAAAAGCAGCACAAATTTCATAACCCCCGTTAACGTCCGCTAACATCATTTGAACCGGTCCTTTACCTCATGTTAGAATTTGCGATGCTATCAATTGGGCATGGAAATGAGCTTTCCCCATTTCGCGCCACGCCAAGAAGCCGACTCCGGTCGGGTCGACCCTAAGGCTGTGCTCAACGCTGCGCGCATTCGGCAAGCCAATAGCAACACCGCACGTGCATTGCGTCAGGCAGAGCAAGGGGTTGACGCAAACGGCCGGAATCTTGCGGCGCGCATTCAATATTTTGCAGCGGAACCCGAGGCGCGCGTCTGTATTCGCGGCCCCTTTTGGCAACAACCGCAGACAGAATTAACCGATGAAGAGTCTGTTTACCAAGACGCTTTAGCCAATTTCAAAGACCCGAGCCTATCCCCAAGCGGAACAGGACCAGAGTTAAACCCAGCGGGGCACGGAGCAATACAAAAATCATGATTGAGAACCAGAAATTCCGTCCGGCGCAGGTCATTGGTCCCTTGGGCGAACCGCTGACGCTGGACAGCCTACCGCCCCCTGGCACCAACCGCTGGGTTGTGCGCCGCAAAGCCGAAGTCGTCGCAGCCGTCAATGGTGGCCTGCTGTCAATAAATGACGTCTGCGAACGCTATGACCTAACGCTGGAGGAATTTGCATCATGGCAGCGCGCGGTGGATCGTTCCGGCATGCCCGGTCTGCGCGTCACGCGCATTCAGCATTATCGGGATTTATACGAGCGTCAGCAGAAATACTGAGCGCCATTTGCATCGCCAATCATCGGAGAACCCTGCTTTAAGCGGAGTTTTTCATTGGCGCGCAGATGTTACAAAATGTACGGCTATCGCTACTGGCAATTTATTCCTCGCGGATTATCATCGCCTCTGTCCGGTGAGGCCGGACTACCAACGGAGGAATCATCATGGGATGGATTATCGCTATTATCGTTGGTGGTATTGCCGGATGGCTCGCTGGCAAGGTTATGAATCGCGATGCATCAATGGGTGTCATTGCCAATGTCGCCGCCGGATGCGTTGGCTCCGTCGTCGGAAATCTGATCGCAAACCGGTTTGGCATCGTCGGGAGCGTCCAAGAATTTTCGCTCACTGGGCTTATTGTGGCCTTTGCTGGCGCCGTTGTGATTCTGGCGATCCTAAACCTGATTCAGCGCGGCAAACTACGCTAAACATTCAATTTACTAGCCAACATAGCGACGCGGATTAACGTCTGCGTGGCTTTTATGTCGTTTGTCGAATGGTGATAGGCTTCAGTCTGTATTGTTGCGCGTCCTGTTTTCCGATACTCTAAAAGATAGAACAGCGATTATCCTGCCGAACGACTGCGACTTGCGGACGGTGACTTATTAGGATAATACAGCAACATTATCGCAACTTCGGGCCTGTGATTGCGCCCCAACGACTGAATTTGGAACACCGGAATGAATTACGAAACGACTTTAAGCGGAACGTTGGATGGTGGCTTGCTGGAAGACAACCGGGATCGTAACCGCAAGCGTATAAATATCGCGCTCATTGTCGTGGCTATATTGGTGGTCATTGGCGCGGCTTATTATTTCATGGGCGGCAGTGCCGAAACCGCGCCCGTCGGTGCCGACAAGGATGCACAAGCGCAGACGGTGACGGTCGTTGCCCCGGGCCGTGATACCGTCGTCCGGGCGATTAACGCGACCGGCACATTAGCCGCACGTCGCGATATCCCCGTTGGCGTCGTCGGCGAAGGTGGGCGTGTTCTGCAGGTATATGTAGATGCCGGTGACTGGGTGCGTCAGGGTCAGGTCATGGTCAGCGTTGACCGGTCGGTCCAGACACAACAGGCCGCCGCGCTGGAAGCGCAGACTGGCGTTGCGCGTGCGGACCTTCAACTTGCCCAGAACGAACTTGAGCGCGCACTTCAATTGGTAGAGCGTGGGTTTATTTCAAAAGCCGATGTTGATCGCAAAACCGCCACCCGCGATTCTGCGCGTGCGCGCGTAAATGTTGCCAATGCGCAATTGGGTGAAACCCGCGCCCGCAACGCGCGGCTCGACGTCCGTGCACCTGTTTCCGGCTATGTTCTTGAACGCAGTGTAGAGACAGGACAAACGGTTTCGGCAGGCAGTGGCATGTTGTTCCGTATCGCCAAAGATGGCGAGTTGGAGCTTCGGGCCCAATTAAGTGAGGACGATCTGGCACAAGTGTCCGTCGGCGTTCCGGCATCTGTCACACCCGTCGGCACCGAACGCGTGTTTAACGGCAGCATTTGGCAGATTTCGCCTATCATCAATGCCCAAAACCGTCAGGGTATTGCCCGAATTTCCTTGCCATTCGACAAGGCACTTCGTCCCGGCGGCTTTGCGTCGGTTGAAATCAAGGCTGGCGCGATGACCGCACCTGTATTGCCTGAATCCGCTGTGCAAACAGGTCGTGATGGGAGCTTCGTTTACATTGTCGGCAAAGACAACAAGGTGAAACAGCGTCCGATTAAGGTCGGCTCGGTAACGGCAAATGGCCTTATCATTCAGGAAGGCCTCGATGGCACAGAACGCGTTGTTCTATATGCCGGCGGCTTCCTCAATCCAGATGAGACGATCAAACCCAAGCTCTTGAAGAAGCAGTAAAGCCTTGGGCCATTCGGGATACACATTATGAATTTCAACAATATTTCCGCATGGTCCATTCGCAACCCGGTGGTGCCTATCGTCTTGTTCGTGGCGCTCACCATTGCGGGCATCATGTCGTTCATGAACATGGACGTTCAGAATGACCCAGACATTGAATTCCCGGTGGTTGTGGTATCCATTTCACAGCCCGGAGCGGCGCCAACGGAAATCACCACACAAATAACGCAGAAGGTCGAATCAGCCATTCGTAGTGTGCAGGGCGTGCGCAACATTGACGCGACGTCCAGCGAAGGCAACACGACGGTTAGCGCGGAATTTGAAATCGGCGACGATATCAACGCGGCTGTCAGCGAAGTGAAAAACGCCGTCGACCAGATCCGTAGCGATCTTCCCGACGGCATTTTAGAACCCCAAATCTTTAAGGTCGCGACATCAAGCGACCCGATTGCCTATTTCGCGGTCGAAGCCAGCGACATGACACTTGAGCAATTGAGCTGGTTTGTCGATGACACCGTCGCACGCCGCCTGCTTGCCGTTGAAGGCATGGCATCGGTTAGCCGCAATGGCGGGGTAAATCGCGAAATCCGCGTCGTCCTTGACCCAGCAAAAATGCAATCACTTAGCGTCAGCGCCAGCCAGATCAACGCCGTGTTGCGTCAGCAAAATGTCAATGCATCCGGTGGCCAGTCACAGATTGCGGGATCACGCCAGTCGGTACGCGTTCTGGGCAACGCCACCGATGCCTTCGCCCTGAGCCAAACGCAAATCAGCCTTGGCGGTGGACGGTCAATCAAACTGTCGGATGTGGCCGAAGTGACCGACGGCTTCAGCGAGCAGCGCGCCATGGCTTTTGCCGCCGGCAAACAGGTCGTAACCTTCGCCATGTCACGCGCAAAGGGCGCATCCGATGTAACGGTCTTCGATGACGCGATGATCAAAATTGCTGAAATCGAAAAGGAAAATCCTGGCGTTAATTTCATCACGTTGTTCAACAGCGTCGATTACACCAAAGGCCAGTATAAAAGCTCAATGGCCGCCATGATTGAGGGCGCGTTGCTTGCCATTGTGGTGGTGTTCCTGTTCCTACGCGATTGGCGCGCGACGATTATTTCCGCGATTGCCATTCCGTTATCCGCAATTCCGACCTTCTGGTTCCTCGATTTGCTGGGCTTCACGCTCAACACCATGTCCTTGCTTGCACTTGGGCTAGTGGCAGGTGTGTTGGTCGATGACGCGATCGTGGAAATCGAAAATATTGTCAGACACATGCGGATGGGCAAATCCGCCTACCAAGCGTCGATTGATGCCGCTGACGAAATCGGCCTTGCGGTTGTTGCGACAACTTTCTCCATTGTCGCGGTGTTCCTGCCCGTTGGCTTGATGCCGGGCGTTGCGGGGCAGTTCTTCAAGAATTTCGGACTCACCGTTGTCGCCTCAGTTCTCATGAGCCTTGCCGTTGCGCGAATGATCACGCCAATGATCGCAGCCTATTTTCTAAAGGCCAGCGGTATGGCGGAGCATGGCGAAGCTGGCTGGATCGACAAATATATGAAAATTCTGCGTTGGTCGCTTGGCCATCGCCGGTGGATGATGGGTATCGGGGCGGTGGCTCTTGGTATTACCATTGCCTTGTTTGTCGTCCTGCCCAAGCAGTTCTTCCCTGACGGCAATACCGATTTCAGCCGCGTGCGCATTGAAATGGTTCCCGGAACCACGCTCGATCGCACCCGCGAGGTTGCCAATGAGGCCGCTGCGATTATTGAAAAGCAGCCAGAGGTCCAAACGGCGTTGCAAAGCGTCCGCGAGGGCGGTGCTAGCATGTTCATCACCTTGAAAGAGGACCGCGCCCGGACCAGCCAACAGTTTGAGGAAGACCTCACCCCGCTACTGACCAATATCGCTGATGCGCGCGTCACGTTTCAGGCAAACGGCCCGGGCGGCGGGGGTTCTGGCCGTGATGTCTCCGTCATGTTATCAGGTTCTGACCCTAAGAAACTGGACCAGACAGCAGCGACACTTGTCGAGCAAATGAAGACTCTGCCCGAATTGCGCGCACCGCGTATTTCTGCCGATTTGCAGCGGCCAGAGCTTATCATAACTCCGCGTACCGACCTCGCGTCGCAATTAGGCGTGTCGACAGTTGCGCTTAGCCAGACGATCCGTATCGCCACCTTGGGTGATATCGACCAGAACAGCGCCAAATTCTCGCTGTCCGATCGCCAAATACCGATCCGTGTGATGCTAGCAAAGGAATCGCGCGAAAGCCTTGATGTCATCCGCAACCTGCCAGTGCCTTTGGCAACGGGCGGCTCCGTGCCGCTGTCGCGTGTTGCCGATATCAGCTTTGGAGCTGGCCCTACATCGGTCCAACGCCGTAACCAGAATTTCCGCATCTTCATCGGCGCGGATTTTGCCCCGGGCGTTGTTTCATCCGAAGCAGACAAGAAAATCGACAACTTGCCCGTCATGACAAACCTGCCGACTGGCGTGTCGCGCGCGGCATTCGGCAGTCAGGAATGGGAACAGGAAATGCAGCGCGACTTCCTTGTCGCTTTGGTTTCCGGAACGTTGCTCGTCTTCGCTGTGCTGGTGCTTTTGTACCATCGCTTCATGTCGCCACTGGTCAACATGGGTTCGTTGTTGCTGGCGCCACTGGGCGGTCTGCTTGCGCTTGCCCTCGTTGGACAGCCGATTTCGATGCCCGTGTTCATCGGCATCCTGATGCTGTTCGGAATTGTGGCGAAAAACTCCATTCTGCTCATCGACTTTGCGATTGAGGAAATGGCGCGGGGCGTCCCCAAATTCCAAGCCATTATGGAAGCCGGACACAAGCGGGCACAGCCCATTGTGATGACCACCGTTGCCATGACTGCGGGCATGGTGCCGACGGCGCTGTCGCTTGGCGGCGACGGTCAATGGCGCTCGCCAATGGGCACTGTCGTTATTGGCGGTCTGATCGTATCGACCTTACTTACTCTCCTCATCGTGCCTGCTGGCTTCAGTCTTGCCGATGGCTTTGAAAAGCGGGTGGGACCATGGTTACGCACACGGTTGCTCACTTATGATCCCGACAAGCATGGTGAAAACATAGCCCCGCCCCCCACAATACCCCCATCGGCACCGGGGAAAGCGTCAGGCAAGGACGACTTGGGTGGACTTCAGCCTGCGGAGTGATTTTACCTCGCTTGCCAGCACAAACGCCGTCATCCTGAACGCGTTTCGGGCTAGCAAGCGCTACTGGTGCGCTATCCTGAGAGGAATGCAGGATGACGATATATGGCGTTTCGTCTGCAATCCGCTAAGGCAGTGATGTGAAAGCCGCCGATAAACTGGGTCAGTCGGAAAAAATCCGTTACGCTGAGCGCGACGCAGAATTGCGCCAGATGCGGATTATTGCCACGGCGCTTTTGGTGTGCATGGCCATCTTGTTCGTGTTCGGCAAATATATGGAAACGCGCTACGAGGGCTATTGGGGCTTTCTACGCGCTTTTGCAGAGGCCGGCATGGTTGGCGGGCTTGCCGACTGGTTTGCCGTCACGGCGCTGTTCCGTCATCCGCTGGGCATCCCTATCCCGCACACCGCAATCATCCCCAATAACAAGGAACGTCTTGGCCGTACGCTTGCGAGCTTTTTGCGCACCAATTTCCTGACGACCAAGGTTGTTGCCCGCCGCGTGCAGCGCATGGATGTCGCGGGCGCCATGGGCAAATTCCTAAGCGCACCTGCGGGCGGCGAAGGGCGTATGCGCATGGGTGCATCACGCCTTATGGGCGACATTATCGCCGCGCTGGATGATGAACGGCTGGGCGGTGTGGCCAAAAGCGCCATACGCCAGCAGCTCGACAAGCTTGATATTGCGCCGCTGCTCGGCCAGCTGTTAACCGCCATGATCCGCGAGCGCCGGCATATCCCTGTGTTGGACGGCATCATCAAATGGTCTTCGGCCACATTGGAAGCGAACGAGCATCTCATCCGCGAAATGGTGGACGAGCGCGCGAACACGATCATGCGCTGGACCGGATTGGACGACAAGCTTGCCAATGCGATCGTCAATGGCCTGAACAAGCTACTGCACGAAATGGCCGAAGACCCTGACCATCCTTTACGTGAAAAGGGCGAAGAGGGGCTGGCCAGCCTCGCGCATGACCTGCGCCATGACACGGAATTGCAGGCAAAGGTTGCGCATTGGAAGGGGCAGCTGCTTGAAAATCCAGCGATGAGCAAATGGATAAACAGCCTGTGGGATCAGGGCCGCGATGGTCTGCTAAAGGCAGCGCGCAATCCCGACGCCGCGCTCGCCGGAAGCTTTGGCGATGCACTTATCAAGCTCGGTGGAACGCTGCAGGAAGATGCCGGCCTTAAACTCCAGATTAACCGTTTCGCACGCCGCGCCATCGTCGGCACGACCGAAAACTATGGCGACAATATTGTGACCCTCGTCTCCGAAACCGTTGCACGGTGGGATGCGTCGACCATCACCGACCGAGTCGAGAATGCGGTAGGAAGCGACCTTCAGTTTATCCGTATCAACGGTACATTAGTCGGCGGCATGGCCGGCATCGTCATTCACAGTGTGGGCTTGCTGATTTAGGCAGGCGGCATCGCGGCAATCATCCGCTCGGTTGCTTCGGCAGCCAGACGGGCGGCGTGCTTTAGGTTGCTTTGGAAGTCGCCTGCACTTTCACCATTGGCATTATCGCTTGTCGCCTTAATTGCGGCCCATGGCACGTCCATACGCAATGCAGCTTGAGCGACGGCAGCGGTCTCCATGTCGACAAGGTCGCCGCGCAAAGCGCCGACCAAACGCGCGCTATGGTCCGCGCTTTCGACGAAGCAGTCATTGGTGATGATGCGCACCTTGGGCAGGCCCAGTTCGGGCATCGGGCGCGCGGTAAACGGCTCCAGATGCGCCTCCCCAATCGGCCACGATCCGGCGCTATAATGGGCAAAGCTGTGGGCGCGTGACGCACCATAATCACCCTGCACCGCTTCGGTAATCTGGAAACAATGGCCCTCGACCGCGCTCAATTTACCAGCCGTGCCAACAACCAGCAATAAATCGGCCTGATAATGTTCGACCAGCATCATCGCTGCCATAGCGGCATTAACCTTGCCAATACCGCTGCAGGTAATGGCGATCCTGCGCCCGGCAAAGGCCACCTGCCGCACCATGAAACCATGCAAAGCCTCGATATCTGCGCTTTGGCCGGTGAACAACGCAGCCGCCTCCACGTCCACGCCGGTGATGATGCCGATATTTTGAATCATGAAACGCCTTTCGCAACGACAAGCAGCGGAAGTTATCGCGGCCTTGGCGTCGTTATGATGACAATATTGGGTGGACCAGAAAAATTAATGCCGCGCGGCAATCATATCCGCAATTCGCACGAATTTTTCGCGTGGGGCGCCTTCGCGTGCGCGTGCGACTTCGGCCTCTTCGATCTTTTTCCAATCGCTGAAGGGCACGACTTCAACCCCCCGCATTTCGAGCAACGCATCCAACCCTGCCCTGCCCTGCTTACCGCCGCCTGCGGCAATATCTTCCGCAATAATGTCGACGATGTTGTACCCGTCAGGCCGGTTGGTGCCGATCGTCCCCGATGGTCCCCGCCGGGCCCAGCCGACGCAGTACAGCCCCGGCAAAATACGGCCATCAACATTGGCAAATCGGCCACGACCATGTTCATAGGGAACGCCGTCAATCGCGGGGGTCTGATAGCCAATGCAACTGATGACCAACGAACAATCGATCATATACGTCTCACCCGTGCCGACGCTGCGATATTGGTCGTCCAACTGCGTGCGTTCCATACAGATACGCTCCACCTTGCCATCGCCTTCAATAGCCACAGGTGCGGCAAAGAAATCGAAATTGATGCTGATCGCCTTGTCCGCGTGAAACGCCTCGGGAATGGCGGCGAATTCACGCAGGTGCGTCACCGACTTCCGGATACCCGGCTCTAGCAGGGCGTCCGCGCCAATATCGGGTAAATCGTCCTTTTCAACACGCGGGGTGGCGCGGTGCAAATGCCCAAGCTCACCCAGCTCCTTGGGTGTCATCGCAATCTGGTGCGGGCCGCGCCGTCCGACTATCGTGATGTCCTCGGTCGCTGCGGTTTCAAGCAAATCTAGCGCGTGGCTAACGATGTCCGACCCGCTAAATTCGGCGCGTGTTTTCGACAATATGCGCGCGACATCCAAGGCGACATTGCCATTGCCGATGATGACAACATGGCGGCCATCCAGCGGCGGTTGCAAGTCGGCATAATCGGGATGGCCATTGTACCAGCCGACAAAGGCGGCACTGCCCAGCACACCGGCCATATCGCCGCCCGGAATGTCGAGCGCACGGTCATTCGGCGCGCCTGTCGCCAGAACTACAGCGTCATAATGCGCCTGCAGTTCATCAATGCTGACGTCTTTGCCGACCATCACATTGCCGACGAACCGGACATTGTCGGACAAAGCGACTTTTTCATAACGCGCAGAAACGGCCTTGATAGATTGATGGTCCGGCGCAACGCCGAAACGGATAAGGCCAAAAGGGACCGGCAGCCGGTCAATGATATCGATGCGGACATCGTCGCCGAATTTCTTCTGCGCTGCTTCGGCTGTGTAATAGCCCGCCGGACCAGACCCAATGATTGCGATATGCCGCATGCTAGCCTCTCCGTTGCCTCTGATTCGACAGGCTAACGGGTCCACCCCAAAAAGAAAGGGCCGACCTGAATATCAGGCCGGCCCCCTATTATCCGATGGGAAGTTGTTTAGAACTTCGCAGCAACACGAACGCCGTAAAAGCGGGGTGCCGATGGATATACGGCATAGCTGTTGCCCTGTTCTGGGATCGGGAATGCCGTGATGTTGTAATATGTGTCGAACAGGTTTTCGACATAGCCTTCGACGCTGTACTTGCCGTCACCGAAGTTGACGCCAGCACGCATGTTGACGATGCCAAAGCCATCATTCGCCGTGAAACGACGCGCAAGCGGATCGTTCAACGGGAACGCATCGCTTTGCTGACGAAAATCAACATGGAACAGTCCGCCTACGCCGGCGCTGATTTCAGGCGTCCAGGTCATTGCACCCGTAATGGTGTGCTTTGGCTGGTTAGATGCCTGACGGCCATTATCGCCACCAGCCAACGGGCTAGCATCGGTCGCCTTTGCATCGACATAAGTATAGCCCAGATTGAAGGCGAGGTCGGGATGCGGCCGGATGATGCTTTCCAGTTCGACACCCTTCGATACCAGCTTGTCGAAGTTCAGGACGACAAAATTGGTGCCCGAGAAACGGTTCGACTGATAGTTTTTGAAGTCCGAATAGAACAAAGACGCGTTGAACTGGAACTGGCGGGTGAAGTTGGTTTTCAGACCGATTTCATAGGCATCGACCGTTTCATTGCCGAACTCCAGATCTTCAATCTGTGCACCATTGCCGCCCAGAAGCACGGAGTCAAAGCTACCGCGATCAAGGTTATATCCGCCTGATTTGTAACCCCGATCATATCCGCCATACACAAGGATATCGTCATTGACCTTGAACGACAGCTTGGCCGTGCCTGTGAATTCGCTTTCCGAACGGTCGCCTGAACGCGCGCCATTGAATTCGCTGTTCACAGTCGGGTTACAAGTCAGCAGGAATGCCGAGTTCAATAATCCAGCGCCTTGCAGTGCCGCACGATAGGGCGCGGTTGCAGGGTTCTGGAAGAATGCGCAGGCCGGAACGACGCTGTTCAGGTCAGTATCAATGTCCTTCGTTTCATGGTTGTAACGCAGGCCCAATGTCAGCGATAAATTGTCGGTGAAATTGATGATATTATGGGTGAACGCAGCAAAAGCCTGAGTATCAACCTTATACGCATCATTCTGCTGACCGGCGCCATTTGGTGTGCGCGGCAGTGGGCCGTTGAACAGACCGAAAAGTGCAGGGTTAGTTCGGGCTGCAGCAGCCAATGCCGGGTTGGTTGCCAACGCAACTTGACCGAACAAGGGTGTTGCCGGACCAAGCGTACCAAATAATTGCAGACCCGATGGCAAACCAGTGCTGCGTGTCAGTTCGCGAATGACGCCATCCACATATTGGTCAGCCTGCGCGCCGAAACGCACGGTGTCATTTAGCGTCAGTTTTTCATTCAGGTAGAATCCGCCAACAAGCCAGTCGAGCTTGTCATTGAACGCAGTGCCCTGCAAACGCAGTTCCTGCGTAAAATCCTTGATGCTCGTGCGGTAATTATCACGGTACGCACGGTCGAGGCCGGAGAAATCAATGTCCTGGTTCCGCTGTGCGTCCCAATCACGATAGGCCGTAATGGAGGTCAGTGTCGCTGCGCCAAAATCCCAGTTGAGTTCGCCCGAAACGCCCCATTCATTAACCGATTCAGCCAAGTCGCGACCCGGCGTCACCGCCATGCTGCGGCTGCCACGGCTGTATGCAGGTATGCCGACGGTGCCCGCGGTTCCGCCAAGCGCAGGGACGCCAGCGAAGTTGCGGATGATGTTGGTGCCGACAAGTGCCAATGCCGAGCTGCTGCTTGCATCGATACCGGGGAAGATCGCAAGGCCGCTGAGCGTATTAACCGCGCCGCAGCAGGCTTCGTCCGTCTTGGCATAGTCACCGATCAGGCGGAAGCTGACATCTTCACTTTCAAACAAGGCCTGGCCGCGCACGAAGTAACGGTCGAGATTGTTGATGCGGTTGTCGCTGTTTACATCGGTGATGTAACCGTCACGCTTGTGATAGCCACCGTCGAGGCGCAGCGCGAGTTGCTCGGTGACTGGACCAGTGACACCAGCCTTTACTTCGATTTCGTCGAGATTGCCGTAGCTCGCCTCAACATAACCGCCCATTTCAAACTTCGGCTTTTGCGTGGAGATGTTAAGCGCACCAGCCGACGTATTACGTCCGAACAAGGTACCTTGTGGACCGCGCAATACTTCAACGCGCTCGATCGGGGGCAATTCAGCCAGTGCAACTCCAGCACGCGAACGGAACACGCCATCGATGAACACGCCAACGGCTGGTTCAAAACCGGGGTTGTCGCCTGCGGTACCGATACCGCGGATCGACAATACCGCGCCGGTTGCCGATGATTGACCAGTGGTCGTCTTCAGCGACGGGGCAAGTTGCTGGATGCCGCGAATGTCGACAATGCCGGCATTGGCAAGCTGTTCACCGCCAACAACGCTAACGGCGAGCGGCACATCTTGTGCGGCTTGGTCGCGGCGCGTCGCTGTAACGATGATTTCATTATCGGAAAAGGCTTCGTCTTCGACGGCGGTTTCCTGCGCTTGGACTTCACCGTCTTGCGCGAAGACAGCCGTCGTGGGCGCGACAAGCACGGCAACGCCGGCCAGCAGCATGTGGATCGATTTCATGATGTTCCTCTTAGACTTTATATGCGGTTAAACCGCTGGGGGAGAACAACACCGGATTATGCGTCCGGCATTGTTAACAGTTTAGTGGAGTTTACAGGCGATAGCCAAGGGAAACGCAACGTTTCCTCAAGGACTTCAGATACTGTTGCAGGCTTGCAACAGCCCAATGCCTTAGGCCGCTTGACGTACTTCAGACGCCGAACGATCAAGAAACGCGCGGATAGCAGCGATGCTTTCTTCCACATGGCTCAGCAGAAACAGGTGCCCACCGTCCTTAACCACAAACAACTCACTGTTCGGAATAAGGAAATTCAAAAATTTACCATTGGCAAGCGGCACGATTTGGTCATCATCGCCCATCATGATGAGCGTTTCGGTTTTCAAAAACGGCAGGAACGGCGCGCTGGTCCACCCCATCATGGCCATCAGCTGGTAAAAATATCCAGTTTTCGATGGCGGCTTCAGACGGTTAATGTGTTCCGATTTATTGCCGACCATACCGCCATAAAGCGTCTTGAAATGCTTCGCCATGAAATCGGGGTCTATATAACGTCGAGGGTCCGCCATTTTGACCAGCGAGGCCGGGTTGCCCGGAACCATCAACATGCCCGCGCTGGTCGCGACCAATATTAGCTTGTTTGTGCGGTCGCCGTTTTGCAGAGCGAACTGCTGCGCCATCGCTCCGCCCCAGCTAACACCCATGACGTCGACGATGGGCATGTTAAACCGGTCAAGCAACAATGCCGCAATCCGCGACATGAGGATGGCATTATAGGGCACAACAGGATCAGGCGATCCGCCAATCCCCGGCATGTCAAAGGTCAGAAAATCACGGTCATCGAGCAGTTCCGCCATCGGTGCCATAGCCTCGATATTCGCGCCAATGCCATTGAAGAACAATATGGGGAGCTTGTGGCTAGCCTTGCTCGCCCGCCAAACCGCAACGCGCAACGTGCGACCGTCAACGATCTCCATGCTGAAATTAGGCGTGCGGTTTTTGGTCATATATGTTCCTTCGCCCATGTTTTGGGCATGGATTCAGGTTTAACCGAACGGTTAGGCGGTGCAAGCCCATTTCTCTACCAACCGTCGCCCCAGCGCAGGGTGGAACCTATGACGTCTCGAAGATTAAACCAACGATAAGGTAGACCGATAGACGTGATGGACCCCAGCCTCCGCTGGGGCCGCGCGTTCCCACTCACTCCAGAACATACAGTCCCGGTGCGGCTTCCATCGCTGGGTGCTTTTTGCTCCCCTGCGTTGCGGGCGCGGCAACCTCGGCACCGGAGCGGGCGTGGAGCCATTCCATCCAATAGGGCCACCAGCTTCCGGCGACTTCTTCAGTGCCTTTCATCCATTCGGTTACGTCGGCAGGCGTTTTGCCCTTTGAATGCTTCCAATATTTCGCCTTGGGGTTGCCCGGCGGGTTGAGGATGGCTTGCATATGGCCGGCTTGGCTGAGGATGAATTCGACATTTTTGCCGCCGAACAATTGTGTGGAACGATAGCAGGCGCGCCATGGGGTGATGTGGTCGGTTGTCCCGCCAAGCACAAACAGGTCGCCCGTCACCTTGGTTAGGTCAAGCGTGTGATCGGCAATTGCGAACGTGCCCGGCGCGGCATAGGCGTTGGCTTCGAACAGCTCCAAGAAGTCACCCATCAACGCAGACGACAGGTTGGTCGCATCGGCATTCCAGAACAGGATGTCGAACGCCGGCGGATCATCGCCCATCAGATAGTTGTTGATGACATAGTTCCAGATTAAGTCATTTGGCCGCAACCATGCAAAGCCGCGCGCTAGGCTGCTGCCCTCAATCACGCCCTTCTTTGCCGCGCGTTGCCGTGCCAGCGCGATCCCATTATGCGATACTAGGCTCGACGCCTCAGTGTCGCCCGGCTTTGGTTCCAGCACGCACACCATCATGGTAATCGCGTTGGCGCGGGTGTCGCCCATCGACGCCAGCTTGGACAGCAGCACCGACATTGTCTGACCGCCCGAACAGCCGCCCGAGATATTGACCTTGTCGCTCCCGGTAATCTCGCAGACGACATCAAGCGCTTTCACGCAGCTCTCTATATATTCGGTCATGCCCCAAACGCCCATTTCGTCGGTCGGGTTGCGCCACGAAATCATGAACGGCTGGATACCGTGGTCCGTCTGCCATTTGATGATCGATTTTTCCGGCGACAGATCATTGATATACATTTTGTTGATCTGCGGCGGAATGGTCAGTTGCGGTGTGGCAAAGACCTTGCCGGTGGTTGGCGCATATTGGATCAATTCGAAACGCTCATCGCGATACACGACTGCGCCCTTGGCAGTGGCAACATTCTCTCCCAGCTTGAACGGCTTCTTGTTGACCTGGCTCACCATCATGTCGTTGTGAACCATGTCATTATAGGCGTTTTTGAGGCCCTTCACGAGGCTGAGGCCGCCCGAGTCCACCAGCCGCTTTTGCGCGGTCGGGTTACCAATCAGCGTGTTGGTTGGTGACATCGCATCAATGATGATCTGCGAAATGAAGTTCGCCCGGTCGCGTTCGAGCGCGTCGAGTTCCAAATCCTGAATATAGCTTTTGACGCCCTTTTGCACGGCCAGATAATATTGCGCGCCGGCCTTGAAGAAAGGGTTGAACGTCCATGCGGGGTCCATGAAGCGCTTGTCCTTGGGGTCAGGCGCGAGGTCTGACTGCCCAGTCATGATCTTCACAACATCTTCGGAAAAGTTCGTTGTGGCCTTCCAAGCCTTGTCCGGATTGGTCGCGGTTTGGCGAAGCATCAGTGCAATTGCGCCAATGAAATCCTCCCGTGCCAGTCCGGCAAGCGGTCCAAGCGCCATCGTTGCATCATTGGCAGCGTCAAACGCCCCCGCAACGCCGGAAAAAGGGGCGCCTTTCTTCTTGGCATTTTTTGCTCCGGCTTTTTTTCCAGCTCCGCTGTCCGCTTTTGTGGCCATCTTTATCTCCTCTTCCCTTGGGTGAGGATTACATGCCCTGCAGCCTGCGTCAATCACGCATCAACCCAATGAGAAACGGCGCAAAAATGCCTTCGGAACAAACTGCCGATGCATCCCGTTTGGATAGCAAAAGAGGATTTCAGAATGAACGAAGCCGCTGCCCGCCTAACCATGCTGACTCGATTGGGCTTTGGCGCCCGTGGTTTGCTATATTTAGTGATTGCTGCCCTCGTGATTACCACTGGCCGGACCGAAGATCCCGCAGGGGCGCTGCAATATCTGGGTCAGGGTGGCGGGAAAATCCTACTACTCATCCTGACCGCCGGACTGCTGGCTTATGGCCTGTGGCGGTTGAGCGATGCCGTTTTCGATATTGAGCGGCATGGTGAAGGCAAATCAGCGGTGGTCAAACGCTTGGGTGCAGCGGCAAGTGCTTTGGTGCATTTCTTTCTGGCGTGGCAAGCGATTAAGTTGGCGCAAGGCATTGCGAGCGCGCAAGGCGACGGCGCGCAGGAGCAAGCCTCATCGGTGCTCCAACTGCCCGGCGGCGCCACTATACTGCTTTTGGGCGGAATTATTTTGCTGGGGGTCGGAATTTATCAATTTGTCAAAGCCGTCAAAGCCAGTTTTTTGAAGCATTTGGAACCGCGCATTGCATCTGAAAAATGGGTCGAATGGACTGGTCGTGCGGGATATGCAGCACGCGGCATTGTCTTTTTGATTACCGGGGCATTTCTGTTCAATGCCGGACTAGCTGAACAAGCCAGCGAAGCCGGCGGCATGGCGGAGGCTTTGTCCTGGTTAACGCCACCGTGGGACAGCATCGTCGCCGCTGGATTGATGGCATTCGGCCTTTTCAGCCTCATCGAAGCCCGCTACCGCGTTTTGCGCGATGTTCCTGTTGACGCGATTAGCCATAAGCTTGGGGCTTAAGCGGCATAACCACCATCGCCGCCCCCTTTGAATTTAACAGTTACCACATCGTCCTTGCGGTTGTCGGATGTGCGATATTATTTGCGCACTGGCTTCCACGTTGGGTTTCCGGGCGTGAGCCAGCGGCGTCGGCGCTGCTGATTGGGTCGGGCTATCTTGCCTTTGCCTTCGTGCCGGGCGTCCCGTCCGCGCTCAACCCTGTCACCTCGCCCAAAATCTGGGAAATGGTGAGTGAGGTTTGCGTAATCATCGGGCTGTTTGGCGTCGGCATCCGTATCGACAAATTACGCGCGCTAAAAACATGGCGTCCCACAATAAGGTTGCTGGCGGTGGCAATGCCGCTCACCATTGCAGCCGTTGCTATACTGGGTATTTTTGCGGGCATGAGCATTGCGGCGGGGCTTTTGCTCGGTGCGGTGCTCGCACCAACGGATCCGGTGTTGGCGTCGGATGTTCAGGTTGGGCCTCCGCTTGAGGGTGGCGAACATCCGGTGCGTTTTGCCCTTACGACAGAGGCTGGACTGAACGACGGGCTTGCCTTTCCATTTCTGTACCTTGCAATGGCCGTGCTTGCCGCTGGGGGCTGGACACCAGGCCTAATGACGGAATGGCTAGCGATCGATGTTGCCTATCGCATTGTCGTTGGCGTGGTCAGCGGTTTTGCCCTGGGCTGGATTGTGGCGAAGCTGTTGTTCGACCTTCCGCGCGAGAATGCATTGTCCAATACAGAGTCCGGACTGGTCGCATTGGCAGGCGTGCTGATCGTCTATGGCGTGACCGAATTATTGGAAGGCTACGGCTTTATCGCAGTATTTGTGGCGGGCCTGACCTTGCGGCGTTCAGAAACGGGGCATCATTATCATGCCAAGTTGCACGACTTTGTCGAGGCGCTCGAGCGCGCGCTGACCGCGCTTGTGCTGTTCGCGCTGGGTGCAGCCCTGCCAAGCTTGGTTCCGCATATGACGATTGAAGTGGTTGCGATTGCAGTGGGATTGATCTTTGTCATTCGGCCAGTCGTGGCGTGGCTGTCGCTTGCGGGCACGGGATTGAAATTCCGCCAACGGTTTGTAATCGCCTTTTACGGCATTCGCGGCATCGGCTCGATTTACTATCTGGCTTATGCCGCGACGCATATCGCCTTGCCCGACCCCTCCCAATTGTGGGCGATTATTGCGCTCACCATATTGGTCTCAACGATAGTCCACGGCTTTACCGCAGGGTTTGCCGTCGACCGTGCCACTGATGAATCAGCGGCCAGCTAGCGGCGTTTCTTGCGGCATGCACCGACACTGTGAACAATTGCAAACTTACACCTGTAAAACTGGAGGAGAGCGGCCGCGCGGATTAATAGAGGCTGGGGGTTAAAAGAAATGCCAGTCTTGGCGGGCTGAACATATCTGCATTTCGTGCCCCCGGTAACGCCACTTTGGCGGATATATTGATGACGGGATGCGCATAGGTGATTGCAGAGGCAAAGCAGCTTGAGGGCCTTGGGCGTCTATTGAAAGCAGCCGGGGTGAAACCCGCTGGCGCCGAGCAATTGATCCGTACCCATCTGGATCAACTGCACAGCGACGCAAAGTTGCAGCACGCCGAAATATCGGCAATGGTTCGCGCGCTTGAAGGCGAACTGATCGAACTGCGCCACAGTCAGGCGCATTCCGTATCCGAAGTCCGCATTGCAACTGACCTCATGCGCCGCGAGATTGAAGTGGTCAGTATCATCGTCATTCCGATGTTGCGGGCAGCCAAACGGACCATCATAGTTTTTGCGATCCTGCAAATCGTGATTTTCGGCGTATTGATGTCAACCATAGGGCGTGACACGCTCCGCTGGCCAAATGTTGATCTGACCATGTTTACCGCGGAACCTGCAGCGCGCGCCGCGCAACGGCCGATGGTGCCACCCAAGTGAGGCCGCTGACATTTTACGGCAAAGCCCTTAAGGTTGCTTTCACCTTGGTGATGAGCACTATTACAATGTCTGGGGCCGTTGCGCACGAAACGACGGATCAACCGAAAATAGAATCCAGCACCGCTGATGAAAAGCTGAAGAGCGATATTGAGGATTATTGGAAGAAGTTTCCGGGACGCGTCGGCATTGCCGTCTACACGCCATTTTCAGAAGAAGTAATTGGCAAGCGCCATACGGAACGCTTCCCGCAGCAAAGCGTATCGAAAATGTGGGTGGCGCTTGCGATATTGGAGCAAGAGGCGGCAGGAAAGTTGTCGCTCGACAAACGCGTGCGTGTTGACCGTGATGATGTCGTCGTGTTCAGCCAACCGCTGAAACGCTATCTGGGTGCCACGGGCGAATTTGAAATGCCCGTTCGCGAACTTTTGGCGCATGCCATTAATGCCAGCGACAACATGGCGAACAATGTGTTGCTCAGGCTGGCGGGGGGCCCAACTTCCATCAACCAAATGCTTGACCGCCGCAAAGTGCAGTCGATCCGCTTCGGCCCCGGCGAAGTGCTTTTGCAAAGCGCGATTGCCGGCCTCAACTGGCAACCGGAATATCGCAACGGCAATGCGTTCAAGGACCAAAGGTCACGCATCCCATTGGACCAAAGACGCGCGGCGCTCGAGAAATATCTGGCCTCACCGCTTGATGGTGCTGCGCCGGGCACGATTGCCTTGGCGCTCCGCCGTTTCAGCGAACGTGGGCCCAATGACCCCGGCGCAAAACTGCTGAAGTTGATGGCGAATACCTACACCGGCCGATCAAGGCTGCGCTCCGGCCTTGCGCCTCGTTGGTCGCTTGCCCACAAAACCGGCACCGGTCAGGTCTTGGGTTCCACATCGACTGCCATCAACGATGTCGGAGTTATGAAAGCGCCCGACGGTTGCCGGTATCAAGTTGCGGTCATGATTGCAGAAACACGCGCAGGCAAGGAAACGACCAACGCCTTGATGCAAAATGTGGCGAAGGCCGTTGTCCGCCACCATGATGCCGTGCATCCGGCCCGTCCCTCGGCGCCCGTGATCGCTAAATCGACCAAACCGTCGCCAAACGCCACATGACATGTTTTTGGATATCCATATTGATCTGGTGGGATTCGAAAGTCGGCTCGCCTGCATTATACTGCAAAAACGGGACGAAGCGTTACATTTGTTTACAATAGCCGAGTTACATTTGTAACATTTTGATATAGGGACAATCGGACCGGCTTAACGAGGCCAAAATAATGAAAAAAAAATTTCACATCGCCATCGTAGAAGATGACAAAAGCTTCGCCTCGGAACTCGAAGAGTTTTTGGGCAATTTAGGCTATACTGTTTCCAGCTACGGATCCTCCCAGAAATTTCTAGCTGCATTGCGGCAGGAAGAATGCGACCTCTTGATCGTCGATTGGACTATTCCCGACTTCACGGGAATAGAAGTGTTGGAATATGTCCGCAAATTTCATCCCGATCTTCCAGCGATTATGCTGACTGCGCGTTCCGAACGCCAAGACATCATTCGCGGGCTTGAGGCTGGTGCGGATGACTTCCTATCCAAGCCTGTAGATCCCGATATTCTCGACCTACGCATCAAATCTTTACTGCGTCGCACGAAAGGCGATGTTCGCTCCAATACCGAAAGCGTTGTGCTGGGGCCGTATACGCTGCGTCCATCTGTATCCTCGGTATTTCGTGGGGACGAAGTCATTGTGCTTCCAAAGCGCGAATTCGATATGGCGATGCTGTTTTTCACCAATCCGAACCGCCTACTGTCACGGCAATATCTCGCAGCAACGCTGTGGGGCAAAGTGGTCGATTATCAATCGCGCACGATCGACACCCATGTTGCGCGCTTGCGTAAAAATTTAAAACTGGACCCATCGTCCGGCATCAGCCTGAACGCGTTATACGGTTTTGGATACACGCTACAGGCGGACACGGTCGCGCTAAATGTAGCGCGTGAACCACTCGCTGTGCCCGCCTAAGGGCGCGACAGCAACGGCCATGACAGTCGAGCAAAACACAGTTTCGCGTGTCGAAAGCAGGAAAAATTCCAATCCGCTGACGGCTACGCTTGTTGCGTCGCGTCCGCTTATCGATCTCAGTAACCGGCGTGTCACCGCCTATGAGTTCATGTCATGTGACCATTATGGCTTTGCCCACAGCGACATGGCCTTGTCCGCTCAGAATATCGAGGAAGTGCTGCATACAGCAAGCCTGCTTACCTTAGACGAAATATTGATGGCGGTACCAGCAGACATTTTTTTGGGCATTGAACCTTCCGGTAAGTTGGCAAAAATGCTGCGGGCGTTGCTGTCCCAAGGCACGCACATCAACATACTGATGTCGCCAGCGCCGGGCGACCCCGCAAACTTGGGTAACGGGCAAGCGATCCAAAATTGGCGTAAAATCGGCTGTAGCGTGGGTATAGATGGCTTCGGCTATTCGGCGGTGCCGGCCTTGTGGCCATTGGTGCACCATGTCGACCTGGTCCGCATCGACCCGCGCCTTGTCAGCATGTTGCGCGCCAACGTAATCCCCGCGCTACCGGCTCAAAAGCTTGTGAGCTTCGTTGCATCCATGAATATTACACGTATCATCGTCGACGGCTGCATCAGCATGGAAGATGCAACTCTATTCCAGGAAGCTGGCGCAACGCATGGTCAGGGCGCTGTTTTCGGTGAGTTCCACCTGACCAACCCGCGCTAACCTACCCTTTACCGCTTTGCACTGAACAAAATGCCCTCAAACGTCGAAAGTGCAATTAAGTAGAACCTTACCCTAGCTCTTGCGTCCGTTGGTGACGCCGCTACAGCACCCGCCATGAGCGCCCTCGAAATTATCGCCGTCCTGCTCGGCATCATCAACATATTGCTGATAACCCGGCGTTCGGTGTGGAATTTTCCCGTCGCCATTGTGCTGGTCGGCCTGTATTTTGTCATTTTCCGCGATGCAAAATTGTACAGCGACGCTGGCCTGCAAATCTTCTTTGTCATTGTGAACGCCTATGGCTTCTGGAGCTGGTGGCGCAATAAAGCGGAAACCGGCGATATCATGGTCCGCCGCCTATCCAAATTTACCTATGCCGCGTGGATCGTTGGTTCAATACTGGCCATCTGGGGCTGGGGCGCGCTGATGCATGCGGAAACCGACGCCAGCTACCCGTATTGGGACGCAAGCGTCGCCATGCTGTCGGCGGCCGGGCAAATATTAATGACCAGACGCTATATCGAGAATTGGCATTTCTGGATTGTCGTGAACCTGATTTCGGTTCCGCTTTATCTCGCCAAGGACCTTTATCTGACGGCCGGACTATATGGTCTATTCCTTGTGCTGGCGGTTGCCGGACTAGTGGAATGGCGCAAGGCCGAGCGCCCGTGAAGCGGATATGTTTGCATGGCCCCGAAAGCACGGGCAAATCAACTCTAGGCACGCGCCTTGCCGCCCATCTGGGTTGCGAAGTGGTGCCAGAATATGGCCGCGCCTATTGTGAGGCTAATGGCACCGACATCGACATGACCGCATTGGTGCATATTGCGCAGACGCAGGACACCATGAACCGGGCTGCCGCCGCGCGTGAAGGCGAAATCGTTCTGTTCGATACCGACCCGCTGATCACCGCCGTATGGGCCGACATGATGTTCGCCGGTAGCACAGGATATCAGCGCGATCCGTGGTTCGACGCCTTCACCGGCTATGCCGACCTCTACCTACTGCTCGACATCGACTTGCCCTTTGTCGACGATGGGTTGCGCGTCTATGCCAAGGCGGAGGAGCGGCGACGCTTTTTTGACCTGTGCAAGGCAGAGTTGGATGCCCGCGCCGTGCCTTACGCCGTCATCCGCGGGCATGGCGACGCCCGCTTTACCGTCGCACTCGCCGCTATTTCGGTTTAAGCCTTTTCCAAAGCCTCACTTGCCGCGACCCAGCGTGCTTCTGCCGCTTCTTGCGCGGCGATAATCTTGCCTCGACGTTGCGACAGTTCACCCATCGTCAAATTCTTATATTCATTGGAAGCCGCCGCCGGGTCGAACATCGCACGGTCAATCGCACTCAATACGACCTCCAGCTTGGCCAAGTCAGCTTCGGCGTCGCTGACTTCACGCTTCAGCTTGGCTTGCGCCTCACGTACGGCGGCTTGGGCTTTTTTGTCGTCCTTGCGATCGGCCTTGGACATCTTCTCCTTTGCAGGGCCCTTGCCCAAGATGAAGTCGGTATAATCCTCGATCGTGCCGGAAAATTCGGTCGCGGTGCCATTGTCGACCAGCACCAGCCGGTCAGCGGTTAGCTCCAGCATGTGGCGGTCATGGCTGACCAACACCACGGTGCCTTCATATTCATTCAGCGCCTGCACCAACGCCTCACGCGCATCGACGTCCAAATGGTTCGTCGGTTCGTCAAGGATCAGCATATGCGGCGCATCGCGCGTAATCAGCGCTAGCGCCAACCGCGCACGTTCGCCGCCCGATAACTTGCCGACCTTCGTTGTCGCCTTTGCGCCTGAAAAGCCGAACCGGCCCAATTGCGCACGCACCGCACCGGGGCTCGCGCCCTTCATTTGCTGCGTCATATGCTCCAGCGGGGTATCGTCGCCGTCGAGTTCTTCAACCTGATATTGCGTGAAATAGCCAACGCGCATCTTGCCCGAAGAGCTCATCGAACCGTCCATCGGCGTTAATTGCGCCGCCAGCAACCGCGCCAGCGTCGTCTTGCCGTTACCGTTGCGCCCCAGCAGCGCAATCCGGTCATCAGGATCGATCCGCAAATTCAACCGCTGCAAGATCGGATTGCCAGCCGTGTAGCCGACGCTCGCCAGATCGAGCGTCACCAATGGCGGCTTCAGTTCATCAGGGCTTGGAAAATCGAAGCTGAGCGTCGGATCTTCGGCCATCGCCGCAATCGGCTGCATACGCGCCAGCGCCTTGGCGCGCGACTGCGCCTGCTTGGCGGTTGACGCACGCGCGGAGTTGCGCGCCACATATTCCTGCAACTTGGCACGTTGCGCATCCTGGCTCGCCTTGGCCGCCGCCAGCTGTGCTGCACGTTCCGCACGCTGACGCTCAAACGAGTCATACCCGCCCGAATAGAGCGTCACCTGACCATTATCGAGGTGCAGGATATTATCGACCACATTGTTTAGCAAATCGCGTTCATGGCTGATCACGACCATCATCGCCGGATAGCCTTTTAGGAAGTTTTCCAGCCACAATGTCGCTTCCAGATCCAAGTGGTTCGACGGTTCATCGAGCAACAAAAGGTCTGGCTGCGAAAACAGCAAAGACGCCAGCGCCACGCGCATTTTCCAGCCACCGGAGAAGCTGTCCAAAGGCCGCCCCTGCATATCTTCATCAAAGCCAAGGCCAACAAGGATACGCGACGCGCGCGCCGGCGCGGTATAGGCGTCAATCGCGATCAGCCGTTCATGCACTTCGGCCATGCGGTCGGGGTCAAGCCCCTCTTGCTCGCTTTCAATGATCAACGCCGCACGCTCGGTATCCGCAGCAAGCACGGTGTCAAACGGCGTGCTATCCCCCGCTGGTGCCTCTTGCGCAATATAGCCGATGCGCGTGCCCTTGGGCATTTCAAGGCTGCCATCATCCGCCTCAAGCGAACCAATCATGACCTTCATCAGCGTCGATTTGCCAGCACCATTGCGCCCGATAAGGCCAATGCGGCTATAGGGCGGAAGCGCGGCTGTGGCGCGGTCAAGGATAGTGCGTCCGCCAAGGCGCACGGTGATACCGTTCAGGTTTAGCATGATGGGCGGTCCCGTAGCAGGGGTGAACGCTTATGTCACCGCATACCGCACAGCAAATTCGGGCTTGAGATATTCCCCGCCCGAAACAATGTCGCACATCATCTGTCCCGCACGCCAAATATCGGCATGGCTGAGCGTCAGCGGCGTCAGGCCAAAGCGCAATATGTCGGGGTCGCGGAAATCGCCAATGACCCCGCGCGCGATCAGCGCCTGCACGATTTGATAGGCCTGTGGATGGCGGAACGATATGTGGCTGCCGCGCTTGGCAGGGTCAGCAGGCGTCACGCATTCCAGCCCGGCCGCTGTCCCTGCGGCATGGAAAATGTCCCACAACGCCGCCGATTTCGCCTCGACCTGCGCAATGTCGATATCCGCCCACAGCTTCAGCCCGCTCTCCAGCGCCGTCAGGCTCAGCACGCACGGCGTGCCCGTCAGCCAGCGTTTCATGCCCGGCGCCGCTGCATATGCGTCGGCAAATTCAAACGGCGCCGCATGGCCCATCCATCCGGACAACGGGTTGTGCAGCTTCTCTTGCCAGCGCTTTGCCACATAAAGGAACGCCGGCGCACCGGGACCACCGTTGAGATATTTATAGCCGCAACCCACCGCCATATCCGCGCCCGCCGCATTCAGCGCCAGCGCCACCGCGCCCGCACTATGGCTCAAGTCCCAGCAGACCAGCGCGCCCGCATCATGCGCCGCCTTGGTCCACGCGGCCATGTCGAAGCGTTCAGCGGTTTTGTAATGCACATGCGTCAGCATCAGCAACGCGGTGTCATCACCCAGGGCGTCCGCCAACGCGCCGCGTTCGACGACATGCAACCGCGCGCCTGCCACTGCCGCAACCGCGCCCTCGGCAATGTGCAGGTCGGTGGGGAAATTCCCCGCCTCGCTGACCACAACATTGCGGGACGGGTCCCGCCGCAGCGCCGCAACGATAAGCTTATACAGGTTCACCGAAACCGAATCCGCGCTGATGACTTCATCGCTGTCCGCACCAATCATCGGCGCGATCATCGCGCCCACACGCTGCGGCGCATCAATCCAGCCTTCGTTCCAGCTGCGGATCAACCGCTGCCCCCATGCCTGCGTCAACACCTCTGCCCCTGCTGCAACCGTCGTCAGCGGCAATTGCCCCAGCGAGTTACCGTCGAGATAAATCACGCCCGGCGGGTTCATGAACTGCGCGCGATAATCCGCCAGCGGGTCCGCCGCATCCAGTGCCTGTGCTTGTTCCAACGTCATTGCTTGAACGCCCTCAATATCTCCGCGCGCTGTTTGGCCCAGCTTACACTGTCGGGCGCAATCAGCTCCACATGCCCCTCACCCGCCGTCGTCACCATCGGCGCGCCATAGGCCGCACCAAAGGCGGGCGGCGCGATCCGGTCAAGGTCATTGTTAAACTGCAATTCGCGTGCGCCGCTTTTGCGCATTTCGGGCGGAGACACCCGCGCAAACGCATCACCCGCCATAGCAACGGCGGACTCATTGCCACACCCATGCTGTGGCAGCATCGTCTGCGCGCGCAAATCGGGCAAGCCACCCTGCGATATCGCAAGGGCAACCTTCAGCGGCTTTGCCCCGCGCAACGCATCACCCTTGGCGAGCGCTGGCCGCCGCGCCAGCCAAAGCGCCAGATGCCCGCCCGCCGAATGGCCAATCACCACCACCGGTGCATCGTCGCGAAAGCCATAATCGGTCCGCTTGGCCGCAAACAAATCCGCCGCCGCGCCAACGTCCCGATAGGTCGCCGGATAGCCGCCCCCGCGATCCACACCGCGATATTCGACGTTCCACACGCCCACGCCCGCTTTGCGTAAATCATCCGCAATCCAATTCATAATGTCGCGCGTGGCAACCGCGGTCTGCCAGCATCCGCCGTGGATCATCACCACAGCAGGAAAACGCGCCGAGCGCCGTCCCCGCGCCTTGCCCGTGGCGTCGGTCTTGGCCTTAGGCGTCCAAACATCCACCACCTGCAAAGCATCCGCGCCGTAAGCTATCGTCGCATCCGGCGCAGGCTTTGGCCGTGAGAGCAGATCTTCCCACACCATGAGGCGTTTGGGTGCCGCAGCCTCGGTCATTACGCCCTCCTTCGTCGATGGGGTGCAACCCGCTGCACTGGTCAAGACCAAAAGCAAGAGCCCCAATCGCACGGTGACCAAATGGTTACTCCTCACCCATCCGTAGCGCCGCGATAAATGCCTCTTGCGGGATGCTTACATTCCCGTATTCGCGCATCCGCGCTTTGCCCTTTTTCTGTTTATCCAGCAGCTTTTTCTTGCGGCTGATGTCGCCGCCATAGCATTTTGCGGTCACGTCCTTGCGCATTGCGGCGATGGTTTCGCGGGCGATGACTTTGCCGCCGATCGCTGCCTGAATGGGGATTTTGAACAAATGGCGCGGGATCAGGTCTTTCAGGCGCTCGCACATGCCGCGGCCGCGGGCTTCGGCGGTGCCGCGGTGAACGATCATGCTCAGCGCGTCGACCGCGTCGCCGTTAACGAGGACGCTCATCTTCACAAGGTCGCCTTCGCGGTGGCCGATCTGGTGGTAATCGAACGAGGCATAGCCGCGCGAAATGCTCTTGAGCCGGTCGTAGAAATCGAACACCACTTCGTTGAGCGGCAATTCATAGACGATCTGCGCGCGGCCACCGACATAGGTCAGCTGCTTTTGAATGCCGCGCCGGTCCTGGCATAGTTTCAATATGCTGCCGAGATATTCGTCAGGGCAGTAAATCGTCGCTTCAATCCATGGCTCCTGAATTTCGGCGATGCGGTTAATGTCGGGCATATCCGCGGGGTTGTGCAGCTCCATCTCGCACGCATCCTCGGTTTTCGAGCGGCTGAGCTGCAGCTTGTAGACCACCGATGGCGCGGTGGTGATGAGGTCAAGGTCGAATTCGCGCGTCAGGCGCTCCTGAATGATCTCCAGATGGAGCAGCCCAAGGAACCCGCAGCGGAAACCAAAACCCAACGCCGCGCTGCTTTCGGTTTCGAAGCTAAAGGACGCATCGTTCAGCCGAAGTTTGCTGATGCTTTCACGCAGCTTTTCAAAATCGGCGGCGTCGGTGGGGAACAGGCCGCAGAACACGACAGGCTGAACCTCCTTAAATCCGGGCAGCGGTTCGGCCGCAGGGCGCTTTGCATCGGTGATGGTGTCACCCACGCGGGTTTGCGCGACTTCCTTGATCTGGGCGGTGATAATGCCCACTTCGCCCGCCGCGATTTCGGACAAAATCTCCAATTTGGGGCGCATACATCCGACACGATCGACCAGATGTTTGGTGCCGGCGGCCATGAACTGGATTTCCTGACCTTTTTTGATGACGCCATCGATGACGCGGATCAGGATGACGACGCCCAGATACGGGTCATACCAGCTGTCGACCAACATCGCCTTCAACGGCGCGTTTCGGTCGCCCTTGGGCGGAGGAATGCGCGTGACCACGGCCTCCAGCACCTCTTCAATGCCAATGCCCGACTTCGCGCTGGTCAGCACCGCATTGTCCGCGGGCAAGCCAATGATTTCCTCAATCTCGGCCTTCACCTTGTCCACCTCGGCGGCGGGAAGATCGATCTTGTTGATGACGGGCACGATTTCATGGTCATGCTCGATGGATTGATAGACGTTGGCGAGCGTCTGCGCCTCCACCCCTTGCGCCGCGTCCACAACAAGCAACGCGCCGTCACACGCGGCAAGGCTGCGCGATACTTCATAGGCAAAGTCGACATGGCCCGGCGTATCCATCAGGTTCAACTGATAGGTCAGGCCGTCCTTCGCGGTGTAATCCAGCCGCACGGTCTGCGCCTTGATGGTGATCCCGCGCTCTTTTTCGATGTCCATATTATCGAGGACCTGACTGGTCATCTCACGCGCAGTCAACCCGCCCGTCTGCTGGATCAGCCGGTCGGCCAGCGTGGATTTGCCATGGTCGATGTGTGCAATGATGCTGAAGTTACGGATTAAGGAGAGTTCGGTCATCCCGCGCCCCTAGCAGGGCAGCCCTGCGCCATCAAGCATGGCGGAACGCCTGTAGGGTTGCGGCCTAAAGCGGTAATATAATCTCTTTCATAATCCGGTCGGTTTCGGTCAGGATTTTGATGATTTTTTGATAATGCAGCACATCGCCAAACGACAGCGCCCTGCCCTTTCGGTCTTTCAGCCATTTCTATTCCGGCAGAAACCCAAGTTCAAACACCATCGGACGTAATTTCAACGTTAGTGCGGTATAAGCCGTTTTGAACCCACCGAAATCGGTCAGTTCCGTGTCGCCATATTGCTCCAGCGCCTTGCGGATTTGATACCAGCCCGCGTCAGCGCGATTCAGTTTTAACTCATCCCTAATCTTGTGCGGGAAGCTAATGGCATGAAACCGCGTCCAGAGCTTGCGCCCTTCATCAAGGACCGCTCGCGCTTCTGGGGTGAAAGAAAGGCCAGCCATGTAGCGCACCATGAAGTCGCTCTCGAACCGCTCGGCCCCGACTTCGCGTTCGGCGAAGGGGATAAAGTGGTTGACGATGCTCCAATCACGACCATTCCAGCGCAGCCCATCGGCCCCGGCGGTCAGGTTGCTGCCATTGAACAACATCCAGATTAGGCAATCGGATTTAAATTCGTCGGAAAGCGGGCGCGAGGGTTGCAGGAACTGGTCGCGGTCGTTGAGCCATGTCGGCTTGATGAGGCGGCGCACGGAGAAGACGATAGCGGCTTTTTCGAGATTGGCTCGAGTGACAAAGAAAGCTCCAGCGCTGCAATAACCAGATGATAACAGCGCCGTGTTATTTGCTGCGTTTTGGAAGTCATTACCCTTGGCAATCATACTGCCGATTGCGTCATTCTGGACTTGTAACGGTTTTGCGCCGGTCACTGATCTCATTATGCCACCTTTGCTTCGAACGCCAGCGGGCTGATGCCACCAAGATATGAGTGACGGCGGCGGGTGTTGTAGAACCCGTTGATGTACTGGAAGATGGCGGCTTCTGCTTGCCGCCTTGTTTGCCACTTTTGCCGCCAGATCATCT